>Ga0169931_10001035_pt1 | contig 45888 bp, 42 predicted proteins | sample Kivu_15m_20L_FD_129675 | JGI IMG/M metagenome (GOLD analysis project Ga0169931, IMG submission 129675) | Freshwater microbial communities from Lake Kivu, Western Province, Rwanda to study Microbial Dark Matter (Phase II) - Kivu_15m_20L... | ecosystem: Environmental > Aquatic > Freshwater > Lake... | reverse complement strand
GTTCAGCATCACCAGTCGGTTGCGGGGACCGTCGAGGTCGGCGTGACCGGATTCGTATCCGGCGTCGCCGTTCCACATCATCACGTCCTGTCCGTCGGTGGTGCGGCCGGGACGGGTGACGTAGGCGGGGGGGTTCGAGCGCCCGCGCCGAATGATGTGGTGGTCGCCCGCTTCGTGCAGTTCGTGAAGGGTGACGATGGTGGGCGGGGCCATCGGCAGTGCGGCGGCCAGAGCCCGATCGGGCGCCATCCAGCGGTAATCGACGATCTCATGGTGGTCGATGTTGATGTCGCCGTCGTCGTGGGCGGCGACGAAGAACCAGGTTGTGAAGCGGGCCGGTGCCGACAGCGGGGGCGTCCAATGGCTCCACGGAGCGAGGGCCTCCCGGTCGACCCGGGCCGACACCTCTTCGTGGGCCTCACGGATGGCGGCCGACATGGCCCGTGAATAGTCGTCGTGACCCTCGTCGGCATCGTCCACGCGTCCGCCCGGGAACACCCACATACCGGCGAAGGCTCCCACGTCGCTGCGGCGCAACAACAACACCTCCAAACCACAGGGCGAGTGTTCGGCGATTCTCGTGAGGATCACCGTGGCGGCCGGGCGACTCTTGCGGGCCTTCTGCGCGGCCTCGTCGCTCTCAGCATTCGCCATGCACCAACACTAGGCACGGCCGCAACGTCTGCGAGAATGCTCCGGTGACCGAATCGAACAGTCCTCTCGTCCTTCTCGATGTGGCCGATGGTGTGGCCACCATCACCTTGAACAATCCCGCCGAGCGCAACACGCTTACCGCCCCGTTGGTGGCCGAGATCGTGGCGGTGATGGATCGCGTGGAATCCGATTCGGCGATCGGGGCCATCGTGGTCACCGGCACCGCGCCCGCCTTCTGCGCCGGCGCGAATCTGGGCAACCTGCAAACCAGTACGGCCGAGAGTTTGGGCCACATCTACGAGGGCTTCCTGCGCATCGCGCGCAGTGAACTACCCACCATCGCCGCGGTGAACGGGGCGGCGGTCGGCGCCGGCATGAATCTCGCGCTCGGCTGCGACGTTCGCATCGCGGCGCGACGCGCTCGCTTCGACACCCGGTTCCTGCAGATCGGCATCCATCCCGGCGGCGGACACACGTGGATGTTGAGACGGATCGCCGGACCGCAGACCACGATGGCCACCGTGATCTTCGGTGAAGTGGTTGATGGCACCGAAGCCGAACGACTCGGCATCGTGCATCGTTGCGTGGAGGACGACCAGATGCTGAACGTGGCCCACGAGATGGCGGCCCGCGCTGCGGCCGCTCCGCGCGAGTTGGTGATCGAAACGAAAAAGACCATCAAGGCCATGGCCGACGTGAGCGAGCATCCCGACGCCGTGGCCCGCGAACTGACACCACAGTTGTGGAGCACCCGGCAACCGTTCTTCGAGGAGCGCATCAAGGCCCTGCAGTCGCAGATCTCGTCGAAGAAGTCCTGATCGGAAACCCACTTCCGTACCGGTGAACCGCCCTTGCAATTCCGCGAAAGTGTTGTACCTTTCGCTCAGGGGGAGTTCAACGGAACCAGAGGAGGGACCGATGAGCAAGCGCCATCGAAGCCAGGAAGCGGTACCGCTACCGAGAGCCGAGTTGCGGGCCCACGCCCACGGCGAGCGTCACCGGGTGAAGAGTGAGTTGCACGAACTCGCCGACCTGGTGAGTCACGGACTCGAGCCCGACGATGCCGACGAGCCCGGCACCGAGTGGAAACCCGCGCATCATCACGACGCGGAACGAGCGGTCAAGAAACTCGACCATGGTCGCAAACTGCGGCATTGGAAGGTCAAGGAGTGGAAGCGTCGCACCGTGGTGCGTCGACAAAAAGCCGCCGCGTACCGCAACTGGGCCCAGTCGGCCTGACGTTCGTCGACGCTCGACCCGACGGGGCTACAACCAGGCGGCCGCGAACTCGTCGCGGCGCGCGGTCCATTCCTCGGAGGTGAAGCCGTAACGCACGTGGTCCTCCCACGTGCCGTTGATCTCGAGGTAGCGCTCGGCCGTGCCCTCGTTGCGCAGTCCGAGTTTGGCCACCACTCGGTGCGAGTTCGCGTTGCGGGGCACGATGCAGATCTCGAGTCGATGCAAGCCCAATTCCTCGAACGCGTATCGACTCAACACGACGACGGCCTCCGATGTGTAGGAATGTCCGGCTCGTGCTTGGTCGATCCAGTAACCGACGGAGCCGCCCATCATCGCCCCGCGCACGACGTTGTTGAGATTGACCTCTCCGGCGAAGGTGTTGTCGACGAACATGCCGAAGGCATAGGCGGTGCCGGACTGACGCTCGCGATCGCGCAACGCGCAACGGGCCGAGAAAGCTTCGCGATCGGTGCTGGGGTCGGGGGAGTTCGCGGGTCGGGACGGCTCCCAGACGGTGAGCCATTCGTGGTTCCGTCGACGCACCTCGGACCAGCCGGAGAAGTCCGGCGGAACCAGAGGACGTAACACGACCCGCCGCCCGTACAAGCGGACGGCGGCGGTGCGCACGGGATGGACGTCGTGGTGGCTCATCGTGCTGACTCCTCGAGCAGTTCAGCACAGATCCCGTCCATGATGTTGCGCGACGACACGATGATCTCGTCGGCGTCCCACCGTCGGAGCAGTCCGACGAGCACGCACAAGCCACCGACGATGACGTCGGCGCGCTCGCGCGGCAAACCCGGGTTGTGCACGCGGTCGTTCAAGGGCTCGGTGGCCAGCGTGCGAAAGACGTCCTCGACCGCGCCACGTTCGAACCGGAATCCGTGGACCCGTGACGAGTCGAAAGTCGCCAGTCCGATCTCGACGGCCGCGGCCGTGACGATGGTCCCGGCGACTCCGATCAGTTGACGCGCGCCCGTCATGGCCGGGATCGAGCGGATCATGTCGTCGAACAGGTCCTGCACGTCGCCGATGGCGTTCAACAATTCCTCGGGACGGGGCGGGTCGTGTTCGAGGTGTCGCTCGGTCAGGCGCACGGCGCCGACGTCGATGCTGTGCGTGTGCCGAAGTTCGACGTCACCGTACGCGAACTCCGTCGAACCTCCGCCGATGTCGATCACGACGTGGCCCATGGGGTCGGGGGTGAGGCCCGTGATCGCACCGCGATACGCGAGACGCGCCTCGTCGTGCCCGCTGATCAGTTCGGGTCGACGACCGAGGACGCTGGTCACGCGGTCGAAGAACTCGTCGCGATTCGCCGCGTCGCGACAAGCACTCGACGCCGAGACGCGCATCGGAACCGGGGTCGACGCACCGAACCCGGAAAGGATCGTCGCGTACCGATCGAGACAGGCCACCGTGCGATCGATGGCGTCCGGCGCGAGCGATCCGGACCGATCGACCCCGGAGCCGAGTCGCGTCACCTCGACGATCCGATGCAATGTCGAACCGTCGTCGCCCACCACCAACAGGTTGGTGGAGTTGGTGCCGATGTCGATGGCGGCCACGGGCACGATCAACCAACTCCTGCGGCTAAAGCGAGTCGACGTTCGACCCACCGACCCACCGGATCGTCACCACCGGCGAGGTGCCAGGCGTAATGCGCGTGCAGACACTTCACGCCCACCCTGGTGCCGGCCACGCCCCCCGACGGACGGGGCCCCACGTGGTCGTCGGCGATGTCGGCGTCGCGGTCCGATGCGTAGCGGTGGTGGGCGGCGGCCAGTTCGGCGGCATCGACTTCGGCCTCGGCGCGGTTCACGCCACCGTCGGCCTCGAGCCGACTGACGGCCACCGTGATTCGGGGATCGCACAACCAGAACATCGTGGGCATCGGCGTGCCGTCGTCCATGAAGGGGGCGTTGCGCAACACCATCGGTTCGCCGTCGGGAGTACGCACCACGACCTCGAACCATCCGCTCGGACGACGACCGAGGAGGCGGGTGACCGCGTCCACGTCGGCGATCGGGGGCTCCGGACGCAAACTCATGCCCGAGGAGTGTTCATGCCCGACGGTGCACGCGAATCGAGTGGACGTCTCAGGCCTTCTTGCGACGACGCGAGAAGACGCGCTTCAGGAACAGGCCGAGCGCGACCAGACCGGCCAACACGGGCAGGATGCGCTTCATCATCGCGCCACCGGCCACGTCCTGCAGATTCAGCGGTTCGGCGGCCGGGCCTTCGATCTTGCGCACCTTGGGGAGTTCGCCCGAGGTGTCGGTCGCACCCGGAGCCGGCGCGGAGGTGTCGGTCGCGGGTGCGGTGGCGCCTTCGGTGTCGATCAAGGTGTTGAGATTGTCGGCGAACTGGGCGATGAGTTTCTCGCTGATGTCGGCCATTGCACCTCGACCGAATTGGGCCACCTTGCCGGTGATCGCCAGATCGGTGACCACGTTGCACTCGGTGGAAGTGTCCGACAGTGCGGTCAACTGAGCGCTGATGGTGGCCGACGCGTTGCCCTTGCCACCCGTGTCACGCCCCGACGCCTTCAACGTGGCCTTGAAGTTGGTGTCGTCACGTTCGGCGAACTGGGCTTCGCCCTTGAATTGGGCCACGATCGGTCCGACCTTGATCTTCACCACGCCCTTGTAGACGTCGCCGTCGACTTCTTGCAGTTGAGCTCCGGGCAGACACGGCGCGATGCGCTCGAGGTCGGTGAGGATCTTCCAGGTCTCGGCGATCGATTGATTGACGGTGATCGAATGATTCAGGTCCATGGGGCGAGGTCCTCCTGCGTGTCGATGTCAGCCGCGGAACCATCGCAGGCTACTTCGCGAACGAGTTCGGGGCGCAGGCGCAAGAGTTCCCGTGCACCGACGTCGCCGGTCGTTGGTAACAGGGGCCACACGTCAGCCTCGAGTCGGACCGGATTGCCTCGCGTGCCGTCGTAGGTGGCCACCGCGATCGGTGACTCGGCGCGGGCCACGTCACGCCAGGCGGTGGCGGTGACGAATGGTTGGTCACCGAGTCCGATCACGGCCACGTGCGAGCCGAGTTCGGCGACCGCCCGCAAACCGACGTTGATGGATGTCGCTTGGCCCCGAGCCCAGTCCGGGTTGTGGCGCACGACGATGGTCGGGTCGTCGAGATACGAGTGCGGAATCGCGACGGCGCCGGTGACCACCACGATGGAACTGAACCCCGCGGCGCGTACCGCGGCCAGCGAGGCCTCGAGGACGCTTCTGTCACCCAGAGGGGCCAGGAGTTTGTGGGTCGAACCGATGAAGCGGGACCCTGCCCCAGCGGCGAGAAGCACGGCCACGCCCGGCAGGGACGGTGTCGGCGGCGACGTCATACGTTTATCTTGCCCCGTGACCTGCGGTTTTTCGGGGTCCGAGGCGGGAGGCACAGGCTCCGACTGGAATTGTGTCGGTCCGGCGACAAATGTGACGGTTGTGTTGCGAATTGGCTCTCTCTATCGTGTCGGGATGCCCAAAACCGATCGTCGACCCCCGAGGGGCGCACGCCGTCCCCGCGGGACCCGGGTTTTCGGTTCGGGTATGGCCGTGGCCGTCGCCCTGGTCGTGGCCCCCGCGTGGGGAGGTGTGCCAGCGGTGTCGGCCGCGCCAGTGGCGGTGGCGCCGGCGGCGGTGCGACGGAGCGACCCCATCGCCGACGTCGCCACTCGCGCGTTGTCCCTACTGCGCCGCGACATCGCCGGGGGCGACGCGTTGTCCGCGGAGTACGTCGCGGCGCGGGCCGAACTGGCCGCGGCGGTGGGCGCGCGACTGTGGACGCCGGGGGAACAGTTCGAATTGGCATGGAGTCGGGCCGATCGTGAGCACCAAGTGGCGGTGTTGGGGGCCCTCACCCAATTGGGGGTCCCGTACAAGCGCAACGCCTCGCGGCCCGGAGTCGGATTCGATTGTTCCGGGCTGACCACTTTCGCGTGGTCGATGGCCGGATACCAGTTGCCACGTAATTCGACCGCCCAGATCCGTGCCGCCGAACCGCGCACGTTCGACACGGCCCAAGCCGGGGACCTGGTTCGGTATCCCGGCCACGTGATGATGTGGCTCGGAGTGGGGAAAGCCATCATCCACTCGCCTCGGTCGGGTCGCGTCGTCGAGATCAAGTTCATGACGAACTATTCCGTGAAGCGCAGCAAAGTCGGAGATCCGACGGAGTGACGTGACGGGGACCCGACGGAGACGTGTCGGGGGCTCGACGCGGACGTGACGATCAGGCCGGCGGTTGGAAGCGCGCCGGATCGACGGCGTCCTCGACCTTCACCGTGCGCACGGACAAGTCGGCGACGTCCATCGTCGCGATCACACCGTAATCCTCGAAGACGCAATACGTCTTGGTTCGCGAGGCACCCTGGTCGTCGATCACCGAGAAGTCGGCACAACGACTCGCACGACCCACGTCGGTCGTTCCTTCGTAGCCCGTGGCCGGGCTGATCGCGACTCGGGCGTCCTGACGGATTCGCTCGATCGCCGACTGCTTGAAGAAGGTGGATGTCAACTGACGATCGGAGACCCGGGTCTCGTCGATGCCCGTCGCGCATTCGAACGTCGTCGTGGAACACGTGGACGTGGTGCCCTCGGCGGTGAAGAGATAACGGATGTCGCCGATCTCGACACTCGTTCCGAGGATCTCATCGGTGGCGATCACGGCACGGGTCGTCTGCCCGCCGAATTTGGTGACGATCTCGTATTCGATGGTGAACGCGGTCGCTGCAGTCGTCGCCAGCGCCGTGACGACGTCGGCCGCGGCGGGGTCGTCGAGGGGAACAATCGTGTCGGCCGGTTCGAGCGTCGGTCGGGATCCGGTGAAACACGACGAAAGAGTGAGGGCCAGAACCACGGTCGCGATCGATGTCGAGGTGAATCCACGCACGTTCGCAAGCACCTCGACAGCCTACGGTGCGTCGCGAAGGTGAGGACTGGTCGTAGCGTGACGACCGTGATTCAACTCGATGCGACCACCGTGCTCCTGCAATGGGCGATCGGCGGAATGTTCGGTTGTTGGTTCACGACTCGACATCGTGAGGTCGGCCTCGGTTACGGCTGGCTCCTTCGTGGAACCTATTTCGTCATGGCTGCCGGGGCGATCCTGTTCGCCGGCACCTCCTTCGACGGTGCCGCCGAAGGCGTGCGCGACGTCGGTGGTGTCGTGGTGGCGGTGGCCTGCCTGGTGCCGTTGGTGCAGAGCATCGTTCGTCGACGCGCCGGAGTGCGTGGTTTCCTCGAGCAACACGATGAGCGCACCGAGCGTGTGGCGCGCATGACCGGAATCGATCGACGCGGTTCCGCTCAGGTTCGCGACTCGGGTCCCGAATTCGATCCGCGACTCGATCTCCTCCCGGTGATCGTCGGCCTTCCGGTGCTGGTGGCCGCCGGCATCGCCGCTGGTGGAGCCGATGCGTTGGCGGTTTTGCGCATCATCGTCGGCGCGGTGTTCCTCGGATTGGTGAGCGACGCGATGCTTCTCGGCCACTGGTACCTGGTGCAACCGGGGCTGCCGCGTCGACACGTGAACGAGATCGTGCGCGCCTTCCTGTGGTCGTGGCCGGCCGAGGTGGTGGTGATGTCGATCCCCACCGGAATGTTCAGCGTCTTCTCCGGTTCGGTGGACGACGGGTGGAACGGTCAGTTGGGCTGGTTCTGGGCGGCCTGCGCCGTCACCACCGGCGTTCTGGGCGTCGTGACCTTGAAAGCGCTGACCGAGCGGGCGTACTCGGCGGTGATGGCGGCGACCGGGCTCATGTACCTGGCGATTCTCACCGCGTTCGGCACCGATCTGGTGGCCCGCGCGGTGCTGGCCGGCTGACGCGGGTCCGTCACGGATCGATGACCCACGAGTTGATGGCGTAACTCTTGTCGGCGTGAACTTCGACGACCGCGGTCGACACCGCGGAGTGACCATCGGTGGCGGCGGCGACCGAGAGCCGCACCTTGCGTTGGATCGTCTGGGACACCACGCCCGTGACGTAGTTCGTCGACGTGGAGGGCGCTTGCGCCAGCGAATGCTCCACTCGCGTGGCCACCACGCCGCTGGAACTGGACCAGGCGTAGGTGGCGGTGGTGCCGGTGACGCGCACGCCGGCATTGGGAACGAAGATGTAGCCATCCGCGAGAAACCGATTGGCGTTCACTGACGTTCCGTTCAGCCGCACGTCCAACGCCCACGACGTCGTCGGCGAGAGCGTCGAGGTGCGATACGAGACCGGTGTCGAGTTGGCGATCGGAACGATGGAATGGCTCGTGACCGGAGTGGTCGAACCGTCGGCGAGCAACACCGAGTCCGCCGGGACCGTGACCGAGACGTTCGATTGACCGAAGTTCACCGTGCGAATCGACACCCCCTCGCTTCCGCGGTTGGACGCCGTCGAGACTCGACGGTTGAAGCGGACCGAGGACTCCTGAACGGTGAGAGTGGCGATGTTCCCGAGCAACAGCGTGGCCCCTTTGCCGGTGATCTCGTGACTCTTGGGGGCGGCGGCGGCGTAGGCGGCTTGAGCATCCACCACGCAACCGGAGTACAAGCCCTCTCCGAAGACGACCTGTGCCCCTCCCGTGATGACGAGTGGCCGTTCGAAGTAGTACACCCCCGAGGCGAAGTAATGGGTACCGCCGGTCAGCGTCAGCGGCGTCGTTCCGAGGTAGCGCCCGGGGAAGTAGACGAGACACGAACCGATGGACGCCTGCGAACCCGGCCGCGAATAGCTGGGCACCTGGGGTACGGACGGATAGGTGCGCGTGACGCCGTCGAGGTCGCCGACCATCTGCCACCACGGCGTCGGCACCTCGGTCCACGAGTACGTGTCGTTGGCACCGCGAGAGATCACCGAGGAGGACGAAACGCCCATGGCTCCGGTGTTGATCGACACGTCTCCGGACAGGGCGCGGGCCACGCTTCCGGCCCACGTCGGAGTGATGATGCTCGATGGGGTACCCGAGTTCGCGGTGACGACCGTTCCGACGCGACCGCGACCGGTGGTGTAACTGGACAGGCTCGTGCAGGTGGCCGTCACGTCGGCGCCGGCGATCGTCCACTGTGTGCTACCGGTGAAGCAGTCGGACGGTCCGAACTCGCGTTGAAGGGTGATCGCCATGCGGGTGCCGGACTTCACGGCCTCGGCACCGGCGATGCGTTCGTGCAACGCGGGTCGAGCACGAATGACCGCCTGCGAGTACGTCAACAACCCGGTGGCGATGACACCTCCGACCACCATCAGGATCATGACCATCAGCAACGCCGAGCCGCGGTCGTCGGACCCGCATCGTTTCATGACGGCCTCGAGATCATCACGCAGGACACGGCCTCGTCGGGCGTGAGCGTGACGATCACTCCGGAGGTGCCGTCGGTCGGCGACGTGATGCGGTCCGCTCCCAGTGGTGCGCCGGCCGACGTGCACTCGGCACGCACGAACGTGTAGCCCGCCACCGGGGTCTCGCCGATGCGCACGGAGCGAGTGGTGGTGCCGGTCGGGAAGGTGTAGTCGAAGGTGATCGACGACGAGGTCGCCAGATCGAGCTCGCGAACCCCGACATCGGTGGTGTAGCTCCACACGCCGCTGGCCTCGACGAGCGAGCCCGCGACCTCGATGCGCTTTTGCACCGTCACGGTTCCACCGCATTGGGCGGCACTGATGGCGCGCAGCACGTTGCCCAGTTGGGCGAACGAGGCCGAATTGGCGGGGAGGAAGAAGTCGGCCGCCGACGCGTTACCGAGGTTGGTCGGCCCGGTGCCGTTCCAGGTGACCGGACCGACCACGCTCCTCATCCGGCTCTGGTTGGTGGTGCTGGCATCGTTGCCGACGAGCACCCCGACCACTCGGGCACCGGTTCCACGCCCGTAGTTGGCCGCCGTGACGGCGCGCGAGAGATCCGTGGAGTTGTACCGAGTGTCGCCATCGCTCGGAAGGTTGGTTCGATTTCGATTGGGCTCACCATCGGACACGAACACCACGAGTTCGGGAAGTTGCGCGAAGGGTGTTCCCGATGTCGTGCGAAACGCCTGCCAGAGTCCATCCTCCCAATTGGTGCCACCACCCCAACGACCCGACGAGGTGTCCTGGGCGTCGACCTTGTTGCGCATGGCCGTGAGCGACGATGACGGGTTGAGGATGTTGACGTACTGACCGGCGGTGGTGGGGTAGTACGAGTACGCGGAGATGTCGAATCCCACGATTCGCATGAACGTGGGGGTTCCCGTGTACGCGTCGATGAAGCCGAGGGCCGCGTTCACCAGCGCGGTCTGACCGTTCTGCGACGGAATGGAACTGGAAGTGTCGAGAACGATGGTGACCGTTCCACCGCACCGACTCGGAGGTGCCGCCGGGTCCACGATGCCACCGGTGTAGTTGGTCGGCAGTTGATCCTCGGAGGACAGTCCGGCTCCTCCGGTGGTGAACACCTCACCACTGGCGAAGGTGACGTCGACGTCCTCACCGATGGGACGCAAGACCACTTGATTTCGCGCCGTGACGAGAACGGCGTGCACCGGTGGTTGGGTCGCCGTCCACGTGGGTGGCGGTGCGGCCAGTTCGTGGGCCACGCCCACTTGCGTCACCTCGGGGCTCGGCCCGTTCGGGTCGCGAATCTCGTAACGCCGCAACTGCCATTCGTCGCCGTCGTTCACGTAGCGATAACTGATGGTGACGTACGACGTCGCCGAAGAGCCGGACAGATCCGGTCTGGTGATGGTGATGACGTTCGTGCCGGGGAGCGCGGTCGTCGCCGCGGGTTGATACGTCGGTTCGACGTTGCGCGAGACCGCCGATGCCAGATCGGTGGGAATCCAGGCCTGCAGGAACGTGATGTCCTTGGATTCGGCGATGCGATCCCGGGTGGGTGCCTCGGACCTCAACATCACGATCACCGCCGCGGCCAACGACGACATGATGAGGCCGAGGATGGTGACCGTGATGAGCAACTCGACGAGGGTCATCCCCCGATCGGTCTCGTCACGAGATGACGCGCGGAAAGACATTGTTCTTCACCACCTCGAGCGTCTTGGTGTATCCGGACGGCGAGGTCACCGAGATGGTGATCAATTGCAGGGTGCGGGCGGTGGTGAGCGACGCGGATTCGTTGCACTCTCCGGCCGTGAGTCCGTTGGTGGTGACCCAGTTGCCTTGTGACGGCGACGTCGGCGACCAGTGGCGCAGCGAGACCAACGTGACGGTGGAGACGGGCCAGTCCACCGTGCCGGCGGCGGCTTGCACGATGGGCAGGTATCCGCCGTTGCCGGTGAGTGTGGGGCAGGGGATGTAGGCGTAGTTCGCCAACCGATCCGCCGCACTGCCCAGCACGGCCTCGACCTTGGCTTGGTCGTCGGAGAAGCGCGACAAGCGCACCGACGACCACATGGCCCCCAACACGCCGGCGACGACGAGGCCCATCAGCGAGACGGCGATCACCGTCTCCACCAGGCTGGCGCCCTCGTCTTTCCTCGAATGTCGTGCCATCAACCGGTCCCGTCTCGCACTCGGACGGGTATCGGCCCGTGGCCGTGACTGTTTCGTCAGGCTTTCGTCAAGACACCGGCGACATGTGTCGTCCCACGGTCATGGATCACGCGAGACGGGTCAGTGGATGACCCCGGCCGCGCGCAGAGCCATGGGGTCGAGGCCGATCTCGGCCACCACGTCGTCGCTGTGCTGGCCGGCCGAGGGAGCGAAGTCGCCCACGCGGGCCGGCGTGGACGAGAAGCGGGCCGCGGGTCGTGGCTCGCGCACGCGACCCGCCGTGGGGTGTTCGCGCTCGACGAAGACCTTGTTGTTCTCGATCTGGGGCTGGGAGGGCAGATCCGGAATGCGCACGACCGATGCGGCGGGGACGTCGTTGGCCTGAGCACGCTTCACGAAATCGGCGGCCTCCATCTGCGCGTTCAGTTCCGACATGAGCGGAACCAACTGCGACGCGTTCTGGCCGCGCGCCATCATGGTCGAGAAACGAGGATCATCGGCCAGTTCGGGTCGACCGTACGTCGCGCACAATCCGCGGAACTCGTCGTCGCTCACCACCGAGACCGCGGCGAAACCGTCCTTCAGACGCGTGATGCCATAGTTCTCTCCGATGGTCGGCGTGCGATTCGCGTCGTCGTCCAACAGCACGGCGTCCATGCCCGAGTCGGGCCACATGAAGGCGACCGCGGCGTCGAGCATGGCCAGCACGACGTGTTGCCCTTCGGCGTTGCCGGCGGCTCGCGCGAACAACGCGGCGGTGATCGCCTGGGCGGCCGTGAGCGAGGTGACCTTGTCGCAGATGAGCGTGCGGAACAGCGACGGTTCTCCGGTTCGGGGATCCGTCTGCACACCGGCCAGGCCGGACGCCGCTTGGATGACGTTGTCGTACACCCGGTGTCCGCTCGACGGGCCGTCGGGACCGTAGCCACTGATGCTGCAGTACACGAGTTGCGGGTTCACGGCGCGCAGATCCTCGTAACCGATTCCCAGTCGTTCGACCGCGCCGGGTCGGAAGTTCTGGATGACGACGTCGGCGGTGGCCGCGAGCTTCTTCAACAGATCGATGCCCTCGGGCTTCTTGAGATCGATCACGATCGATCGTTTGCCCCGGTTGTTGTTCAGGAAGATGCCGGTCATCCCGCCCTTGGACGAACCCAGATAGCGCATGAAGTCGCCGAGACCCGGCGATTCCACCTTGATGACGTCGGCACCCTGATCAGCCAGCATCATCCCGGCGAGTGGACCGGAGATCATCACGGAGAGATCGAGAACCTTGATACCGGTCAAGGGACCGGGCGGAACGGAGGTGTGGTCAGTTGTCGGCATGCGCCATGTTGCCCGACGAACCCCGTCGCGAAATGTGTCGAGCGAGCAAGAGTCCGAGAAAACCGAACAGGATCGCCATGATCAGGTTCGACGCGAGCGCGTGGGAGAGGGGCCATTGGGTGCGATCCGACGCGGCCACCGTGGCACCACCGAGGCCACCCATCAGCGCGAAGCCCACGTTGTCGGCCAGATTGATCTGGCTCCCGATGGTCCCCTCGGTTCCGCTGTCGGCGTATTCGAGGGCGGCGGTCGACGTCGGCACGAAGAGCAGTCCCATGCCGAGGCCGGCGATGCACCAGGTGAAAAAGGTGGTCAGCAACGACCAGTCCGCCGACAGCACGGGCAGGACGCCGGCCAATCCGACGATCAGCAAGAGGAATCCCACGCGTGACGTGCGGGACAGATCGCGTTCGGGGGAGTCGTGACGACTGCTGAGCGCCGATCCCACGCTCCACGCCAAGGCCGCACCGATGATCACGAAACCCTGCACGGTGGCCGATGCGCCGTGAATCCGATCGGCGGCCAACGGAATGAAGGAGTCGGCACCCAGAAAGGCGGCGGTGGCCAACGATCGACAGGCGAGGATCGCGGGCAACCCCGGCCGGGCGCGAAGGGTTCCCGGTGGCATCAGTCGGCGAAACGACGTCATCGCGACGGTGATGCCGACCGCGGTGGACACCACGGCGACGGCTACGTCGGGTGATTGAATGCCGCCGATGACCAGGCCGACACCGAGGGCCAGACCGAGGGCGCGTGGAACGCGGCTGGATCGGTCGCGCGCCGACGAGAGATGGGGATCGATCGGTAGCGAGCCCATGGCGGACACGACGACGAGAGCGGTGATGATCGCCAATGGTGCGATGCCGATGAACACCCAACGCCAGTCGATTTCGTTGGTGATCCAACCGGCGAGACCCGGGGCGACGAGGCTGGGCAGAACCCAGCCGGCCGACACCCACGCGAGGATGGTGGCGCGACCGTCGACGGGCCAGACCCGTCCGATGAGGGCGAACGTGATCGGAGCCAAACCACCCGCTCCGGCACCCTGAACGATGCGACCCAACAACACCATCACCATGTCGTTGGCGATTCCGGCGACGACGAGACCGATCACGAACACCGTGATGCACACGATGAAGGGACGACGTGGGCCGTGGCGGTCGGCTTGCTCGCCGGACGCGACGAGACCGACGAGGTTGGCCAACATGTAGGCGGCCAGGGTCGCTCCGTACAGCGAGTCGCCGTCGAGTTCGTCGGAGATGGTGGGGAGCGCGGTGAGTACCGAGGTCACCTCGAAGGCGACCAGCGAGGTGGACAACACCAAACCGACCGCCAAGGTTCGGCGGTGCACCGAGTCGGTGACGTGAGCGTCGGTCACCGGGGGCTGCTTGGGGCCACCAACGGCCACGGAGTGCTGCGTTCGACGTGCAGTGCGATGTCGAGGAGGAGTTGCTCGGTGAAGTGTCGCGACACCACCTGCAAGCCCACCGGGAGTCCGTCCACGTCTCCCGCCGGAATCGAGATGGCCGGGTTGCCGTAGAGGTTGGCGGGGAACGTGAGTCGCCCGTTGTTGCCGGCGCCACCGTGTACACCACCGAACTCCGACGGCAGCGGACCCTCGGCGTCGAAGGCCACGTCGGGATTGCTGGCGGTCAGCACGAAGTCCACGCCGCTGCTCGAATCCAGGATCGCGGCCATGCGCTCGTTCAGTGCACTGCGTCGCGATTCGATGCGGGCCCGAGCCTCCGCGCCGTAGCGACCGATGGTCGATTCCAGACCGAATCGCATCTCGGGGGTGAGGATGTCGGCGCACGCGGGCCAATGCTCGGCCAACGCGGCGTGGATCTCGATCATGCCGCTGATGCTCCAGGCCGCTCCCATGCTCGGCAACGAGGTGTCGAGGTCGACGTGCTTCCATCCGAAGTCGGCGATCAGCCCGTCGATGCGCGAGGAGAGGACGTCCCACATCGCGGGCGAGACGACCGCACCGCCCCAATCGGGAGCGACGGCGACGCGCTTTCCGCGCAACGTCTCGAGGAACGAACCGAGTCGGGGCTCCCACGGATCGGTGTCGGCGAGGCTGAGCGGGTCACGGCCGTCACGTCCGGCGCACACGTCGAACCAGCGCGCGGTGTCGCGCACGCTGCGCGACACGCAACCGGCGTTCACCGTGAGATTGCCGAGTTGGGCGTGAGGTGCGCGCGGGATACGACCGAACGTGGCCTTCAAGCCGACGAGGCCGGTGAAGCCCGCGGGGATTCGGATGGATCCACCGCCGTCGCCGGCCGTGGCCAGCGTGACCAATCCACCAGCGACCGCCGCGGCGCTACCGCCCGACGAACCACCCGGTGTGCGCCCCTGTCGCCAGGGGTTGTGCGTGGCGCCGTTCAGCACGGTGCGCGTCACGTTCACGCCACCGAACTCGCTCGCAGTCGTCAGACCGGCGAGCACGGCACCACTCGCCTGCAGACGTTGGACCATCACCGAGGTGTGGGTCGCCGTGCGATCGGCGAAGACCGCGCACGCCTCGGTGTCGGGCCAGCCCGTGACCTGATCGAGTTCCTTCACGCCGATGGGCAGACCTCCGAAAGGCAGGTTCACGTCGGCGCGTTCGGCGTCGGCGCGCGCGCGTTCGGGGTCGAGGAAGGAGAAGGCGTTGAGTTCGCTGGCAGCGATGGCCGCGAGCGATGCATCGAGTTCTTCCACGGGCGATCGCTCCCCGCGACGGAAAGCATCCACCAACGAACAGGCATCTCCCTTCCACGTGTCGGAAGAGGTCGGGTCACCGTGGGTCACTGCCATGAACGGCGACGCTAGTGCCGATCCGGAGTCCCCATCTAGAGTCATGAAGGATGGACAGCCTCCAGTTCCTCGGTCTCGAACCCACGCACAATCCGTATCGATGGGTGCTGCCCGTGGTGCCGGGCATCTCGACAGGTGGTGGCTTCCTCTTCGGCGGTTGCGGGTTGGGGGCGGCCATCTCGGCGATGGAGCGCACGTCGGGTCGCCGCGCGGTGTGGGCCACGGGGCAGTATTTGTCCTATGCCAAGCCCGGCGAGGTGATGGACATCGACGTCACGTTGGCGGTGTCGGGCCATCAGATCAGCCAAGCCCGCGCGGTGTGTCATGTGGGTGACCGCGAGATTCTCACGGTGAACGCCGCTCTCGGTGACCGTGATCTCGACGAGACCGGGCAATGGGAATCGATGCCCCCGAACGTTCCGTCGCCCTTCGACTGCAAGGAACGACCGCACGTGCTCGACTGGTCCGGAACCATCAGTGGTCGCATGGACCAACGCATCGTGAAGGGTCGCGAGGAACTGTCCGAGCTCGACGGCACGCCGAGCGACGGCCAGGTGTTGATGTGGACCCGGATCCCCGAGGTGATCGAGGGCGTGGACGCATCGACGTTGGCGATCCTGGGCGACTTCGTCCCGATGGGCGTGGGCCAAGCTCTGGGCATTCGCGGTGGCGGCAACAGCCTCGACAACACGTTGCGTATCGGTCGCCTCGTACCCACCGAGTGGGTGTTGCTCGACATTCGCATCCACATGGTCCAGCGCGGCTTCGGGCACGGATTGGTGCACATGTTCGCCGAAGACGGCACCTTGATGGCCACGGCCAGTCAGAGTTGCATCGTGCGTTTCTGGCGCGACATGCCCGGTCCGGGCCCGGCCGGTAAACATCGCCCGGAATCGAAGTAATCCCGGCGCGTGCCTGCGCGGGATGCCCGAACAGTAAGAATGCGGACATGACGCAATCTTCCGGTTCCGGTCTTCCTCGTCGTGACGGCATGACGGTGCCCTTACCCGGTCACCTGCACACGCACCGTGAACGTTTGATGGAGTTGGCCGACATGGGTTACTCCGACATCTGGTCGGCCGAATCCGACGGGGCCGACGGTTTCACTCCGTTGGCGATGGCCGCGGCGTGGGAGCCACGCCTGCGTCTGGGCACCGCGATCATTCCGGCGTACACCCGTTCACCCGCCTGCTTCGCCCAGAGCGTGGCGAGCCTGGCCGATGCAGCCCCGGGACGCTTCGCCATCGGTATCGGATCCAGCAGCAACGTCATCGTCGAGCGCTGGAACGGCATCCCCTTCGTGGAGCCGTACAAGAAGGTTCGCGACGTGGTGCGCTTCCTGAACGACGCGTTGTCGGGGGAGAAGGTGGCCAAGAAGTACGACACCTTCGAGGTGAACGGGTTCAAGTTGGGCGTGCGTCCGGAACAGAAGCCCAAGATCCTGGTGGCGGCCTTGCGCGAGGGCATGTTGAGGCTCGCGGGTCGCGAGAGCGACGGCGCCATCATCAACTGGTTGTCACCCACCGACGTGTCCAAGGTGGCCGCGGTCGTTCACGGCGCCGCCGGCGGAGAGCAGCGCGAGATCGTGGCGCGCATCTTCGTGTGTCCGTCGGAGAACACCGACGTGGTTCGGGCCGCCGGCCGCTTCGCCATCGCGGCGTATCTGAACGTGCCGGTGTACGCGGACTTCCATCGTTGGCTTGGTCGCGGCGAACTTCTGCAGGAGATGTGGGACCTGTGGAAGGCCGGTGACCGCAAGGCCGCGTTGGCCGCGATTCCCGACGAGGTGGTAGACGACATCTTGATCCACGGCTCGCCTGCGCATTGTCGCGCCAAGATCGACGAGTACTTCGACAATGGTGTCACCACCAGCTCGTTGGCCATCTTGGGCCTGGATCCCGAGCTGAATTATTGGAAATCCGTGAAGGCGTTGTCACCGAGCGCCGGCTGACCTCGGCGCGAAGGGTTCCGTCAGGCGGCCTGCGTTCGACCGTCGTGTTGCGCGGCGGTCGCGCGACCGTTCGCCAGGATGCGACGCATCTCGGCGAGGTAGTGGCGTCCGATGCGGCAGGTTTCATCGGAGAGGATGAAACGGGGATCGATGCCGGCCCGAGGATCGGCGAAACCCTCGAGGGTCAGTTGTTCGGCGGGGTGAGTCTCGGATGTTTCGTCGTGGGTACTCATGTTCATGTCGGGGGTGTGCGGCTGGTTCGTGATCATGACCTCAGCCTGCCGAAGGGGTGTGGCACGAAGGGAATGAGCCGGTGTCCCCGCGCGGTGAGTGAGTAGTTTCGGAACGGTGGACACCCCCGAGACGCTGGCGACCCGTGACGGGTGGAGGCTTCTGCGGCGGGTGCTCATGGAGCAACGGCGGGGCCTGATCGTCGGAGTGATCGTGGGCTTGTTGTGGGCGGTGGGCAAGGTGTCGGTGCCCCAGATCACGAAGCTCGGCATCGATCGAGGGATCGAGGGCAGCGGCAGCCTTCTCTTCTGGACCGGGCTGGTGGTGGCCGCGGCGGTGATCGCCGGCATCTTCACCGCGTTTCGTCGGTGGGTGGCTTTCCGGGAGAGTCGCTGGATCGAGACCCGACTGCGCGAGCAGATCTTCGACCACCTGCTGCGCTTGCACGTGGGTTACCACGACCGCACCCAGACCGGTCAGTTGATGAGTCGAGCCTCGTCGGACCTGCAGCAGTTGCAGGCCTTCGTGGTGATGATCCCCATCACCTTGTCCAACCTGGCCATGATCATCGCCGTCGTCGTGCTGTTGTTCGTGTCGCAGCCGTATCTCGCGTTGTTCGCGCTGGCGCCCTTGCCGCTCGTCAACGTGTTGGCCAGTCGGTTCTCGCGTCGCATTCACCCGGCGGTGCTGGCGGTGCAACAGGAACAGGCGCAGTTGGCGACCGTTGTCGAGGAGAGCGTGTCCGGCGTGCGGGTGATCAAGGGCTTCGGCGCCGAGGGCGTGCAGTTCGCCAAGGTGAGCACCGAGGCCGACGACATCCAACGGGTGTCGGTGGAAGCGGCGCGAATTCGAAGCCGATTCCTCCCGGCCCTCGACGTTCTGCCGGCTCTTGGTTTGGTGGCGGTTCTCGGTATCGGCGGGCACCGGGTGATCGACGGAGCGATGACCGTGGGCGACCTGGTGAAGTTCAACGCGTACATCACGATGCTCATCTGGCCGCTACGAAACCTGGCCATGACCGTCGCGTTGGGCCAACGGGCGTCGGTCGCGCTCATGCGCGTGAACGAGGTGTTGAGCACCCCGTCGTTGGTCGTGGATCCCGAGTCGCCCACGCGCTTGCCGGCCGCCACGATCGACCGGACCGTGGGCGAGGTGCGTTTCCGCGACGTGGTGTTCGCCTACGAGGGTTCCGATCCCGTGATCGACGGATTCGACCTGTCCATTCCCGCGGGTCGCGCGGTGGCCCTGGTGGGTGCCACCGGTTCGGGCAAGTCGACCCTCGTGCGCCTGCTCACGCGATTCCACGACGTGAAGTCCGGTGCCATCGAGATCGACGGAGTCGACGTACGGTCGATGTCGCTCACCGATCTGCGTTCGGCGGTGGGCATCGTCTTCGAGGACACCTTCCTCTTCCATGATCCCGTGCGCGACAACATCGCTTTCGCCCGTCCGGAAGCATCCGACGATGTGGTGCACGGCGCCGCACGACTCGCGGGGGCGCACGAATTCATCACCGCGTTGCCCGAGGGGTACGACACGATCCTGGGGGAGCGCGGGTATTCGTTGTCGGGAGGACAGCGTCAACGCATCGCCATCGCGCGAGCCATCGTGGCCGAACCGCGTGTGCTGGTACTCGACGACGCCACATCGGCGGTGGACCCCAGCAAGGAGCACGAGATTCGCGAGGCGATGACCACGGTCATGCGGGGCCGCACCACCATCGTCATCGCCCACCGGCCCGGAACCATCGCTCTGGCCGACACCGTGGTGTTGCTCGACGGTGGCCGAGCGGTCGCTGTCGGGTCCCACGACGAATTGCTCGCCACCAATGATCGATACCGGCAGGTCTTGGCCGCGTGGGCGGTGCACGACGAGGACGGCGACGATGACGCACCGACACCGAGCCCCGATTCGACGACCGCGGTCGTCGAGAGTCGCCGGGCGGTCAGTCGCTCGGCCGACGGGGAGGTGGTCTGAATGTGGGGCATGGCCGCCATCAGCGAGGAGGATCGCCTCGACCGTGTCCAGACATTGCGCACGTTGCGCCGTTCCTACGACCTGGCGCGTCCGCAACGTCGAATCCTGCATTCCGCACTGACGCTGGTTCTCGTCAGCACCCTGGTCACGTTGGCGGGACCGTTGCTGTTGCGTTACGCCATCGATCACGGGATCAAGGACGGCAACGGGCGGGTGTTGAACTGGCTGATCGTCGTGTACCTGGGCATCACCGCGTTCGGGTACGTCGTGGGACGCATGCAATATCTCGCCATCAACCGCGCGGGCGAGGGCTTTCTGCGCACCCTGCGCCTCACCGTGTTCGAACGACTGCAACGGCAATCGATGGCGTTCTTCGATCGCGAGAAGGCCGGCGTGTTGGTCTCGCGCATGACCAACGACATCGAGTCCATGGGCGAGCTGATCCAGTTTGGGTTGTTGCAGTTCGTGTCGGCGTTCCTGCTGTTGGTGTTGGCCGTCATCGTGCTGTTCGTGATGTCGTGGCAATTGGCGCTGGTGGCGTTGGTCGTGTTGCCTTTGCTGGTTCTGGCGTCCGTGCGATTCCAGAAGCAGTCGAATCGTGCGTATCTGGACGTGCGCGAGAAGGTGGGCGACAACTTGTCGACGCTCCAGGAGGGAATCACCGGCGTTCGGGTCATTCAGGCGTACGGACAGCAGGACGCCCGTTCGCGCCGGTTCCACTCCACGAACCGGGCTCTTTTCGACTCGCACATGCACAGCGTGAAGGTGAGCACCTGGTACTTCGGCTTGGTCGAGTTCGCCGGCATCGCCGCGACCGGAGCGATCATCGGCATCGGCGGTTGGTTGGTGCATCGTGACGCGGTCAGCATCGGCACCGTCACGGCGTTCATCCTGCTGCTCGCCAACCTCTTCGACCCGGTCCAACAATTGAGTCAGCTCTACAACACCGTGCAATCGTCCACCGCGGCGTTGCACAAGTTGTTCCTCATCGTCGATGCCAAGCCCGACGTCGACGAGGTGGAGCACCCCACGCCGTTGCCTGCGCGTGGCGCCATCGACGTCGTCGACGTGACGTTCTCCTACGAGACCGCGGACCGTCCGGCGTTGCGTGGCGTCTCCATCACGGTGGCCGACGGAGAGCGATTGGCGTTGGTGGGTCCGACGGGTGCCGGAAAGTCCACCTTGGCCAAGTTGATGGCCCGTCTCTACGACCCCAGCATGTTGGACGGCACGTGCGGCACGGTGAGCTTCGGTGGTGTCGATCTGCGGCAGTCATCGATGAGCGACCTGCGGCGTCGCATCGTGGTGGTGCCCCAGGAGGGCTTCTGCTTCGGCGGCACCATTCGCGAGAACGTTCGCATCGCACGTCCGACCGCCACCGACGCCAAGGTCGAGCGAGCACTGGCCTCCATCGGAGCCCTCGAGCGCTTCGCGGACTTCCCCGAGGGTCTGGACACCGAGGTTCGCGAGCGGGGGTCGCGGTTGTCGGCGGGCGAGCGACAACTGGTGGCCTTGGCTCGCGCCGCGTTGGTGGATCCCGCGGTGTTGGTGCTCGACGAGGCCACGTCGAACCTCGATCCCGGCACCGAAGCCGTGGTCGAACACGCTCTCGAAAGATTGATGAGCGGTCGCACCGTCATCGTGGTGGCGCATCGATTGTCGACCGTGCGTCGGGCCGATCGCATCGCGGTGGTGGATCACGGCGAGTTGGCCGAGCTCGGCTCACATGACGAACTGGTGGCCCTCGGTGGTCGCTACGCGGCGTTGGCCTCGGCGTGGGAGGCCAGTCAGCCCCACTGACGTTCGCGACGCTCAGGCGCGCGCGAAAGCCAGCACGAATTCGATGAGACCGTCGTCGCCGGTGGTGACGAAACGGTTGGACGGGTTGTCGATGTCGTAGTCGGCGAAGAGGACCTCGATACTGCCCAGCACTCCGATCACTCCGTTCTCCATGCGCGCGCTCACCTCGAAGGAGACGTCACGCGTGACTCCGTGCAAGGTGAGTTCCCCCGTGGCGACGGCGGTGATCGTGGCACCCGGCGCGGGAATGGAGCCGAGTTCGATCGGTTGCGTCAACCGGAACGATGCCGTGGGGTGAATCGAGGTCTCCATGATCGGTCCGGCGAACTGAGAGTCGCGTCGGGTGCTGTCGCTCGTGATGGTGGCCACCTCGACCTCGAACGTGGTTTCCGTGATGGTGGTTCCTCGGATGACCAAGGTGCCGGTGACCGCGTCGGTGCGGCCGACGCCTTCGGTGTCGACGCCTCCGAGGACCTCTTTCACTCGGTATCCGACCTCGGAGCCGGTGGTCGCCGTCCACGATCCCGTGAGTTCGTCCTCGGAAGGAGTCGACGGCGTGGTCGGGGCGTCGACAATGGTCGTCGAAATCGCCTCCTCGAGGCTGGTCGTGGTGACGTCGACGACGGCTGCGAGGTCATCGGAGTCGAAGCGATCCTCCGGGGGATTGATCACCTTGGTCCACAGCAGGACCCCGCCGTACACGAGACCGACACCCACGACGGCCAGAACGACGGCCCGAAGGATCCACTTCTTCATGACCGACATTCAACACCCGTGAGTCGGGTCGATGGTCAGCGAGCGACGAAATACTTGGCCTGCGGATGGTGGCAGATGATCGCCGAGGTGGTCTGTTCGGGCTGGTACTGCCAGCCGGTCTCCTCGCTGACCTCGATGCCCAGGCGTCCGGCTTCCAACAGGCGGGCCACCGTGGCGTTGTCCTCCAGATCGGGGCACGCGGGGTATCCCCAGGAGTAGCGACCGCCGCGATACTGCTGGCGGAACAGACCACCGATCGACGGACCGTCCTCGGCGACGAAGCCCCATTCCTCGCGGATGCGCTTGTGCCACAACTCGGCGAGGGCCTCGGCCATTTCCACGCCCAGACCGTGAACGATCATGTACTTCTGGTACTCGTTCGCCGAGAACAGTCGGGCTGCTTCCTCGCTGACGGCGTTTCCCATGGTGACAATGTGGAAAGCCGCGTAATCCGGACCCTGGACGACGGCTCGGAAGAAGTCGGCGATGCACATGAACGGTGATTCGCTCTGGCGTGGGTAGTGGAAGCGTTCGATCTCGGTGGTGCGCGAGGCGTCGCTCCACACCACGAGGTCGTCGCCGTCGGAGTTCACGCAGAAGTAGCCGTACACCACCTGCGGCACGAGGAATCCGGCGGCCTTGGCCTCGGCCAGTTCCACGCGCAGTCGGGAGCGCAGGCGGGTCTTGAAGTCCTCATCGGTTTCGTCACCCTCGGGACGGAACTGCCACTGGTTGCGGAACAGGGCCGTTTCGTTGACGTACTGGACGATGTCGTCGAGGGGGATGCCCTTCACGATGCGGGTGCCGAGGAACGGCGGTTCGAACACGGTGTTGTCGGCGGCGACCTCGGGTGAACGCGCCGGCACCTCCACCGCTTCCTTGGCGGCACCCGAACGAGCCGGTAGCACGCGACCCGAGGGCACGCGGCCGAAGTCGGGATCATCGGACCCGGAGCGCTTCATCTCCATCAACTTGTCGAGGGTGCTGAGACCCTCGAACGCGTCGCGACCGTAGAAGACCCGACCGTCGTACACCTCGCGCAGGTCCTTTTCCACGTAGGTGCGGGTGAGGGCGGCACCGCCGAGCAGCACCGGCACGTCCGCGAGACCCAGGTCGTTCATCTCCATCAGGTTCTCGCGCATGATGAGGGTGCTCTTCACGAGCAAGCCGCTCATGCCGAGCGCGTCGGCGCCCACTTCCCTGACCTTCTGCACCATCTCGGAGATGGGAATCTTGATGCCCAGGTTGTGCACCTCGTAGCCGTTGTTGGTGCAGATGATGTCGACCAGGTTCTTGCCGATGTCGTGCACGTCGCCCTTGACGGTGGCCAACACCAACTTGCCCTTGGACGACGAGCCCGCGACCTTGTCCATGTGCGGCTCGAGGTGGGCCACGGCCGTCTTCATGGTCTCGGCGCTCTGCAGAACGAAGGGCAACTGCATCTGGCCCGAACCGAAGAGCTCGCCGACGACCTTCATTCCGTCGAGGAGGATGTCGTTGACGATGGTGAGCGGAGCGAGTCCACCGGCCATCGCGGCGTCGAGTTCGTCGGTCAAGCCCTCACGGTCGCCGTCGATGATGCGTTGCTTCAGCAACTGCTCGACGGTCCAGCCCGAGCGGTCCTCGCGCACCGTGGCCACCGCGTTGACGTCGGCGAAGACCTCCAGCAACTTCTTCAGCGGGTCGTAGTCACCCGTGCGACGGTCGTAGATGAGGTCGAGACAGATCTGCTTGTGCTCCTCGGGCATGCGAGCCAGGGGCACGATCTTGCCGGCGTGCACGATCGCGGAATCGAGCCCGGCCGACACGCACTCGTGCAGGAACACGCTGTTCAGCGCGTGGCGGGCGGCGGGCTTCAGACCGAAACTGACGTTGGACACCCCGAGCGTGGTGAAACAACCGGGGATCTCGGCCTTGATGCGACGGATGGCGTCGATGGTGTGCTTGGCGTCGAGGCGCAGGTCGTCGTCGCCGGTCGACAACGGGAAGGTGAGAGCGTCGAAGATGAGGTCGCTCGCCGACAGCCCGTACCGATCGACCGCGATTCGGTGCAGACGGTGGGCGATCTCCAATTTCCATTCGACGTCGCGGGCTTGGCCCTTCTCGTCGATCAACAAGCACACCACCGCGCAGCCGTACTCGCGAGCGAGCGAGAACACGCGGTCGAGACGACTGCCCGGTTCCTCGCCGTCCTCGAGGTTGGCCGAGTTCAAGATGGCCCGTCCGCCGATGTGCATGAGGCCGGCTTCCATCACTTGGGGTTCGGTGGAGTCCAGAACCAACGGAACACTGGCCTGGGTGCCGAACCGCGAGGCGATCTCGTCCATGTCGACGACGCCGTCGCGACCGACGTAGTCGACGCACACGTCGAGAACGTGCGCGCCCTCGCGAATCTGCTCGGTGGCCATCTTGGTGCAGTTGTCCCAGTCGCCGGCGATCATGGCGTCACGGAAGGCTTTCGAACCGTTGGTGTTCGTGCGCTCACCGATGATGAGGAACGAGTTGTCCTGCTTCACGGGCACCGACGAGTAGATGGACGACACGCTCGGCTCGATCAGGGCCGAGCGGCGGGGGGCCGCGAGCCCGCGCACCGCGTCGACGACGGCCTTCAGGTGCGCCGGGGTGGTGCCACAACAGCCTCCCACCACGCCGATGCCGAGATCGGTGACGTGATGGCGATGGAACTCGGCCAGTTTCTCGGGGTTGAGGTCGTAGTGCGTGCGTCCGTCGACGACGCTCGGAAGCCCGGCGTTCGGCAACACGCTGATGGGCATGGTCGCGTACTGACTCAGGTAGCGCAGGTGTTCCTGCATCTCGGCCGGTCCGGTGGCGCAGTTGATTCCGAACACGTCGGGTCGCATCGCGCCGATCGCGGTGAGCGCGGCTCCGATCTCTGATCCGACCAACATGCGTCCGGTGGTCTCCATGGTGACCTGCACCTGGATGGGCACCTCGCGACCCTCGGCGGCCATGGCGCGGCGACAGGCGATCATCGCGGCCTTGATCTGCAACAGGTCCATGCAGGTCTCGATGAGGAAGAGGTCGACGCCGCCGACCAGCAGTCCTCGGGCCTGCTCGACGTAGGCGTCGCGCAGCTCCGCGAAGCGGATGTGACCCAGGCTGGGAAGCTTCGTGCCGGGCCCGATGGAACCCGCCACGTAGCGCGCGCGACCGTCGGTCTCGTAGTCGTTGGCGGTCTCGCGGGCCAGACGAGCGGCGGCCACGTTCAATTCGTATGCCTGCTCGGGGATGTCGTACTCGGTGAGCACCGTGGAGAAGCTTCCGAAGCTGGCGGTCTCCAACGCGTCGACGCCCACGTCGAGGAAGGCCGAGTGCATCCGTCGGATGACGTCGGGACGCGTCAAGCAGAGCATCTCGTTGCACCCTTCGAGTGACGCGCCGCCGAAGTCGTCGGGCCCGAGATCGAGTCCCTGCACGAACGTCCCGAAGGCGCCATCGAAGACGATGACCCGTTCGTTGATCGCGTCGAGATAGGGCTGTCGGGACATCGAGGAAACGCTACCCCTGTGCGGCGTGTGACCGCAGGTTCATCGGGTTTTCGCGTGTGTTTGCCGGTTCTGACATCTCGTCATCGGTCACACCCTTGTAGCGTCTTCGATGTGGCCAAGGTGCGTGTGTATACCCGAGAAGGTGATGACGGAACCACCGGTCTCTTCTACGGGGGACGTGTTCCCAAGGACAGCCAACTTCCGCGGGCCTATGGCGCCGTCGACGAGGCTCAGGCGGTCATCGGCATGGCTCGCGCCGAATCCGGAGCCGGTTCGGAACTGGAGTCCTTGCTCATTCCGATCATGCGTGACCTGTGGGTGCTCATGGCCGAGTTGGCCACCCTTCCGGAGAACCGCTCGAAACTCGACCCCGGTGTGACCTGCGTGGAATCAGGAATGGTCGATCGTCTCGAGAAGATGATCGACGAACTCGACACCCGCTTCGATCGTCCCACCGAATTCGTGGTCCCCGGGGGAAACAAGGTGTCGGGATGGCTCGACGTCGCGCGCACCGTCGTGCGCCGCGCCGAACGACACGCCTTGATGGCGGCCCCGCCGCCGTCACACGTGGTGCCGTATCTGAACCGCCTTTCCGACTTGCTCTGGACCATGGCTCGTTGGCAAGAGGGCGAATCCCTGCCGGTTCGTGATGTCATCTGAGTCGGGCTCGCACCGCGATCACTAAACTCGGCCCATGGCCAACAACGTCACCGTCGAGTCCGTCCGATCCATCCCCAAGACCGTCGAGGCGATCGGTGTGCCGGTGGGAACCACCGGAGCCGTGCCGCGGCAGCTGGGTTTGTCTCGTGCCGCGCTGACCGCGCACGGTTTCGACGGCAAGGTGGGCCAAACGCTGACCGTGCCGTCGTCGTCGGGTCCGACCGTCATCGCGGTGGGCATCGGTGATTCGCGCAAGGCGACCGCGGCGACGGTTCGCCGCTCGGCCGCGGCGCTCGCCCGTGCGGCGTCGCGCCGCGCGTCAGTGGCCACCACGCTCGTGGATTCGGTCTCGCTCGATGCCCGTTCGGCGGCACAGGCCGCGGTGGAAGGTTTCGTGTTGGCGTCGTACCGGTACACCGACCTCAAGTCCGGTGTCGAGAACCCGGCGGTCACGCTTTCTTTCGTGGCCACGGGCTCGCGGGCCAAGGGTTGTGATGCCGGAGTCGAGCGTGGTCGCACGACCTCGGCGGCCGCGTGGACCGCTCGTGATCTGGCCAACACCCCGCCGGCGTACCTGACCGCACGAATGCTCGCCGATCGCGCGGTGGCCATGGCCAAGGGATCCGGACTCGAGGTCGAGGTGTTCGACAACGACAAGTTGGCGGTCATGGGTTGCGGCGGATTGCTCGGCGTCAACCGGGGTTCCACCGAACCGGCACGCATGGTGAAACTGACGTATTCGCCCGCCGGTGCAACGGGCCACCTGGTCATGGTGGGCAAGGGCATCACCTACGACTCCGGTGGAATCAGCTTGAAGCCGAGCGATGCCAGCCACGCCAACATGAAGATGGACATGTCGGGCGCGGCCGCGGTGTTGTCGGCGATGAGTGCGCTGAAGGCTCTGCGCTGCCGCACCAAGGTCACCGGCTACCTGATGTGCACCGACAACCGTCCGTCGGGAAGCGCGGTCGCCATGGGTGACGTCCTCACGTTCCGCAACGGCAAGACCGCCGAGATCCACAACACCGACGCCGAGGGTCGCTTGGTGCTGGCCGATGGCTTGTCGCTCGGCGTGGAGACCAAACCCGATGCGATGGTCGACATCGCGACCCTCACCGGAGCCTGCATGGCCGCACTCGGTACCAAGATCGCCGGCGTGCTCGGAACCAACGATGCGTTCATCGATCAGGTGAAGAACTCGGCGGGTCGTGCCGACGAGCCGGTGTGGCAGTTGCCGCTCGAGCGCGACTACCGACGTCTGCTCGATTCGAACGTGGCCGACATGCGCAACATCGGTGGTCCCTATGCCGGAGCGATCACGGCGGCGCTCTTCCTGGCCGAGTTCACCGGCGACGTTCCGTGGGCGCACCTCGACATCGCCGGCCCCATGAGTGTCGACGGTGACGACGGCTGGCTCAGCCGTGGCGCGACGGGCTTCGGAACCCGATTGCTCATCGATCTGGCGCTGAACTTCACGAAGCCGAAGCGCTGACCGCCGTCGTTTCGTCGTCGCACTCGTCGTGCAGGTCGTGGGCGACGGCTAGAGCCGCGAAGTTGTCGACGTCGCTCCAGAGTGCGTGAGCCCGTTGCAGACGTTCGGGTAGTCGGGACAGGTGACGCACGCTCAACGGCGGCACCACCGTTCGCACGGCCACGGCACCGTCCACGTGGCGGGCCAAGCCGAACATCACCAACCGCTGCAGGGCGCGGGCGAACGCATTGGTTCGGCTCGCGTCCCAGCCGAGACCCAGAGCCGCGGCGGTGGAGGCAAGATCCACTCGATGCCCATCGGGGTGCGCCACCGCGGCCAGCGCCAATCGCCGGAGCAACCACGTGGCGGTCGGTCCGAGGATGCCGAGCCAGAACACTTCGACGTAATCGCCCAGTGCGTCGTGACCGAGGCGCTCGATCAGCGGATCGCGCCATGGCAAGACGACGAGTTGGTTGGACGACGAGTTGGTCGGACGTGTGGTCATGAAGCCTCCGGGGTGATCGTGGCGGGGGTGAGCGCAGGTGGCGAGACGCTGGTGATCGGTGGGAGACTGCGTTGGTGTCCGACCATCCCATCGCCACGTCCGTCGACGATCCGCTGTTCGACGAAGTCGTCGGTTGGGTCGCCGCGGCTGAGCGAATCACCGTGCTCACCGGGGCCGGTATCTCGACGGGTTCGGGGGTGCCGGACTTTCGCGGACCGAACGGTTTGTGGACGTTGAATCCCGGCGCCGAGCGCGCGGCGCAGGTCCGCTACTACCTGGAGGACGAAGAGGCCCGGCGCGCGGGTTGGCGCGCGGCCCTCGATCGTCGGATGGGAAAGATCACTCCCAACGTCGGTCACCTGGCGTTGGTGGAACTGGAACGTCGCGGCAAGTTGCTCGGCCTGGCGACACAGAACGTCGACGGTCTGCACATCGCGGCCGGTAACTCGCCCGAGATCGTTCACGAGTTGCACGGCACGTGGCGTTTCTCGCGCTGTTTCGGCTGTGGTGATCGCCGACCGGTGGACGAGACCGTCGAACGTGTGGCCGCGGGTGACCACGACCCGCGTTGCTTGTTGTGCGGGGGAGTGATGAAGCGTGACGTCGTGCTGTTCGGTGAGGCCCTCGACGAGGAGGTCATCGGGGCGGCCATGATCGCGTCCGAGGCCTGCGACCTTTTTCTGGCCATCGGCACCTCGCTCGGTGTCACCCCGGCGGCCAACACCATCGCGCGCGCCCGGACTGCGGGAGCCCGTACCGTGATCATCAACGGCCAGCCCACCGATCGCGACCATTTCGCCACCGTCAGCCTGCGGGGCGACATCAGCGAATTCCTTCCCACGCTGGTGTTCCGGGCCACCTGAGACGGGCCCGCTGGCCGGTTGAATTCCCGACCAAACCGGTAGGCTTTCGCCATGGCGACGTTCCGAGACCTTCTAGCCGCGGCCAAGTCCGAGATCACCGAGATCGACACCGCGGCCGCCCAGACCCTGATCGACACCGGTGGCGTCACGGTGCTCGACGTGCGCGAACCCGACGAATATGCCGAGGGCGCACTGCTCGGGGCGTTGCACATCCCGCGTGGACATCTCGAGGCCCAGATCGAAGGACGCATTCTCGACAAGGACTCCACCGTGGTGGTCTATTGCGCCGGTGGTGTGCGTAGTGCGTTCGCGGCCAAGACCCTGGGCGAATTGGGGTACGGCAATGTGCTGTCGATGGCCGGTGGCTATGGCAAGTGGAAGGACGAGGGACGCGCGTGGAAGGCGCCGGCGTCGCTCACCGCCGAGCAGACGAATCGTTACAAGCGCCACCTGTTGTTGCCCGAGGTGGGTGTCGAGGGCCAGGTCAAGTTGTTGAACAGCAAGGTGTTGTTGCTCGGTGCGGGCGGACTCGGTTCACCGGCGGCCTTGTACCTCGCTGCCGCGGGCGTGGGCACGTTGGGCATCGTCGACATGGACGAGGTGGATGCCAGCAACCTGCAACGTCAGATTCTGCACAACATCGATCGCATCGGTGATCGCAAGGTGGACTCGGCGAAAAAGACGTTGACTCTGTTGAACCCCGACGTCGACGTGGTCACCTACGACACGCGCTTGTCGGCCGAGAACATCATGGACATCATCGCCGGATACGACGTGATCGTCGATGGCGCCGACAACTTCCCGTCGCGTTACCTGCTGAACGACGCCAGCGTGAAGTTGGGCATCCCCGTCGTGCACGGTTCGATCTTCCGTTTCGAGGGAATGGTGTCGGTGTTCCATCCGAAGCAGGGTCCGACCTATCGCGACATGGTTCCCGAGCCGCCGCCGGCCGAGCTGGCTCCGTCGTGCGCCGAGGCCGGCGTGCTCGGTGTGTTGCCGGGCATTATCGGCTCCATCCAGGCCCTCGAGGCCATCAAGATCCTGTTGGAGTTGGGTGACGGTTTGATCGGTCGCATCCTGGCGGTGGACACCACCGAGATGAGCTTCCGTACCTTCAAGTTGCAGGCCGACCCGACCAACCCGGTGACGTGGGCGAATCGCGACAAGATCCAGGTGCGCGACCTCGACGGTCTGTGCGCGCCATGGCTCTCCCACTGACACGGCTCTCTCACTGACACGGCTTTCTCACTGACACGGCTCTCTCACTGAACCGCGCTCACGCGTAGAGTTTCTCGCGTTCCTGCACCATGACGCCGGTCAGCACCAACGCCATTCCCGCCAGGTCGATGGCCGACGGTCGTTGATCGAGTGCGATGAAGGCCACCACGGTGGCCGTCACCGGCAAAAGCGCCAGCAGCACGCTGAAACGACGGATCGGAATGCGTCGCAACACCGACTGATCGATGCCGTATCCGATGGCGTTCGACATCACGCCGACGAACATGCACAACAGGATCAAGTAGGGGGACGACCACACGGGGCCGCTGGACGGCGCGCCGATAGGGGTGATCACCACGGAGCCGATCAACAAGCCGAATCCGAGGCCGGACACGCCACGATTCTGCTGGGCCACCTTCGATCCGATCACGATGTAGGTGGCCCACATGGCCGAGGCCAGGAAGATGAACAGCAGCCCGAGTGGTTCACCGTCGATCTCGACTCCCGACAGCACGGCGACGCCGATGGCGGCCAACACCAAAGCCAGCGCGTTGCGGCGCGTGCGGGTTCGCACCGCGGCCACCGCGATGGGTCCGATGAACTCGATGGCGACACCCTTGCCCAGCGGCAGGCGGTCGATCGCGAGATAGAAGAACGTGTTCATCAGCGCGGTCGCCACGCCGAAGACGGTCATGGCCACGAAATCGGCACGGGTCCATGGCCGGAACAGGTGACGTCCCGACACCAACAGCAGGGCCACGGCGGCGCCGAACACGCGCAACCATGCCACGGTGGCCGGGTCCACCCGATCGAACAGGTCGATGGCGATGACGGCGCCGATGTACTGCGCGGTCGCGCTCAGGACGAAGAGAGCCTCCGGCGACGCCGTGGCCATGAACCTCCCGACGGGGGACTCGGGGGCCGGAGAGTGATCGACGGAGCTCAGTCGAACAGTTCGGGATCGGTGCGGCAGATCTCCTGCCACAGCGGTTGGAACTGGAACCATCCCGCGAGCGAATGCCCTGTCTGATCGCGCGTGTAGGCGGCGTATTCGGGCTTGATGTGCTTGGGGGTGCCGGCGGCCATGGCGAGCAGTTGCGCCTGACACGAACGATCCATCGACAAGAACCAGAACGCGGCTTCCTCGACGGTGCTGCCGACGGTGAACAGGCCGTGGTTCTGGTGGATGGCCGCCTTGCCGCGCGGGAACATGGAGGCCAGTTCCTTGCCGGCGTCGACGTCGAACACGACGGCACCACCTTGCTCGGAGATCACCACGTGATCCTCGTAGAAGATGCAGGCGTCCTGGGTGATGGGATCGAGGGGTATGCCGAGCGAACTGAACGCTTTTCCGTGCACCGAGTGCGCGTGCGCGGCGGCGATCACGTCGGGGCGTGCCGCGTGGATCGCCGAGTGGATGACGAACGCCGCGCGGTTGACGGGCAAATCGCCCACCACGACCTCGCCGTGGTGATTCACCAGAAGCAGATCGCTCACGCGCATGTGACGGAAGCTGAGGCCGAAGGGGTTGACCCAGAAGTGATCGGGCTTCTCGGGGTCGCGCACGGTGATGTGTCCGGCCACACCCTCACCGAAGCCCATGCGGCCGAAGATGCGCAACGCACCGGCCAGACGGGACTTGCGGTAGGCGCGCTCCTCCTCGACGGTGTTGAACGAGGGCATCGCGAGCAGGTTGGCGTTGCCACCCTGAGCGGCGGCGGCGAGAGCGGATTCGGCGTTGGTGGTCACGTGACGAAGACTAGACCCGATACCGCACGCCACCCACCAGGGCGACGACGAGCGGGACCGCGCCCCCGTGGTGGCACAATCGTTCCATGAACTTCGAGATCGCCCCCTCGGGCATCGCCCCGACCGCGGCCAACTACGCGCACGCGATCCTCAGTGTCGGCCCCGCACGACTTCTGCACACGTCGGGCATCGTGCCGATCGCCGCCGACGGATCGGTGCCGGCGGATTTGGCCGGGCAGGCCGCCACCGTGTGGTGCAACCTGCGGGCCATTCTCGAGCAGGCGGAGATGAACGTGACCGACATCGTCTCGGTCACCACCTACGTCGTGGTCGGAGAACCGCTGGCTCCCGTGATGGCGGCGCGGGACGCCGCGCTCGGTGGGCATCGGGCCGCCAGCACGTTGGTCACCGTGCCCGCCCTGGCGCGCCCCGAATGGCGCATGGAGATCGCCCTCGTCGCCGCCCGTTGAGATCCTCGTCCCGAGATGGGTGATCGGCGGGCCCGCCCCGTACAGTCGGGGGTGATGAGCGACGACATCCGCACCGACTCCGGTATCGAAATCAAGCCCCTCTACACGCAGGACGATCTGGCGGGCTTCGACGCCGCCACGCGTTTGGGGGAGCCGGGCAAGCCTCCCTACACCCGGGGTGTGTACCCCACCATGTACCGCGGCAAGTTGTGGACGATGCGCCAGTACGCCGGCTTCGGCACGGCGGAGTCCACCAACGAGCGCTTCAAGTTCCTGCTCGGTGCTGGACAGACCGGCTTGTCCTGCGCGTTCGACCTGCCCACGCAGATGGGATACGACTCCGACCATCCCCGCGCCGAGGGCGAAGTGGGCAAGGTCGGCGTGGCCATCGATTCCATGGCCGACATGCGTCTCCTGTTGAAGGATCTGCCCCTCGACAAGGTCACCACGTCGATGACCATCAACTCCACCGGCGCGATCCTGCTGCTGATGTACGAGCTGGTCGCCGAGGAGCAAGGTGTGCCCTCCACCGCGATCAGCGGCACCATCCAGAACGACCTCCTGAAGGAGTACATCGCCCGTGGCACGTACGTGTACCCGCCGCGTCCCAGCATGCGCATCATCACCGACATCTTCGGGTACTGCGCCAAGCACGTTCCGAAGTGGAACACCATCTCCATCTCCGGTTATCACATTCGTGAGGCCGGCTCGACGGCCGTGCAGGAGATCGCGTTCACCATCGCCAACGGCATCGCGTACGTCGAAGCCGCCATCGCCGCGGGTCTCGACGTGGACGACTTCGCTCCACGTCTGTCGTTCTTCTGGAACGCGCACAACAACTTCTTCGAGGAAGTGGCCAAGTTCCGCGCCTCGCGCCGCATCTGGTACCGCCTGATGAACGATCGATTCAAGGCGAAGAAGGAGTCGAGCAAATTGCTGCGGTTCCACACCCAGACCGGGGGAAGCACGCTCACCGCTCAGCAGCCCGAGAACAACATCGTGCGCGTGGCGTTGCAGAGCATGGCCGCGGTGATGGGCGGAACCCAGAGCCTGCACACCAACGGATTCGACGAGGCGCTGAGCCTGCCGACGGAACGCGCGGCGCGCATCGCCTTGCGCACCCAGCAGATCATCGGCTACGAGAGCGGCATCGCCGACACCCCCGATCCGTTGGCGGGTAGTTACCTGGTCGAGACGCTCACCGACGAGATCGAGCGATTGGCTCTGGAGTACATCGCGCGCATCGACGAGATGGGCGGTGCGGTCGCGGCTATCGAGGCCGGTTATCAGATGGACGAGATCGAACAGGCCGCCTACGAGTACGCCAAGTCCATCGACGACGACGAGCGTGTCATCGTCGGAGTCAACAAGTTCGGTGTCGACGACGACCCCGAGCCCGAGGTGTTCCCGATCGATCCCGCGCTCGAGCGTGGTCAGAAGAAGCGGCTCGGCGAGTACAAGGCCGCGCGCGACCAGGCCAAGGTGACAGCGGCTCTCGACGCGGTGGTGGCCGCGGCCAAGACCAGCGACAACCTCCTGTACCCGATGAAGGAAGCCCTGCGGGCCGATGCGACGTTGGGCGAGATCAGCGACGCTTTGCGCGGCGTGTTCGGGATTTACCAGCCCTGATCAATCCGAGATTCGCGTGACGACGGGCGCCGGTCGCTCCGGTGTCTCCATCGTTTCGGCTTGGTAGCCCACATAGAAGATTCCGGCGATGTGAATGCCGGACTCGAAACCCGCGAACTCGGCCACCGCGTCGTGAGAGCCCTTCGGACACGAACCCCAGTACGTGGCGATTCCGCGCGCGGTGGCGGCCAGCATCAGGTTTTGGCAGGCCGCCGCGACCGCGTCGCGATTCTCGGTGGTGCGCTCGTCGGAGTCCCCGGGGATCGACCCGATGATCAAGATGTTCGGGGTGCGCTCGTACTTGGTGAGAGCCTTGCTGACCTTGTTGGGGTCGTCGCCGTGGGCGGCCATCGCGTTCGACACCACCCGTCCGAGTCGGGATCGACCGGCGCCGGTGACCGAGGCGAAGCGCCAGGGCCAGGTGCGCTTGTGGTTGGGGGCCCACGTGGCGAGCTCGCACAATTCGACGATGACATCGTCGGGGACCGGTCGTTCGCGTTCGACGAACATATTGGTGCGACGCGCGCGGATGACGTCGTCAATGAACGAGTGGTCGACGTTCACGACGCGAATCGATCGGCGAGCCGCTTCAGCGTCTTCTCGATCGAGACCCGGTTCTTGGCCGGGTAGTTCATGACGCGCATCATCAACTGCGACTTCGACGTGTTCCAGTCGAACTGTTCGGTGACCATCGTGCCACCCTCGACGGGTTCCAGGATGTAGCGCCACACGTGACCACCGAAGTGACGCCACGCGATCCGGCGCGGTTCGTCGAATTCCACGACCTCGTTCGTGATCTTGTATTTCACTCCGATTTTCATGTCCATGCCGAACGTGGCTCCCAACGACAGTCTCTCGGGCGCCGACGATTGGGAGTTCTGGACGGAACCCGAGCCGTCGATCTCGCCGTGTTTCGACGGATCGGCCAGTAGGTCGAAAATGGTCGCCGGATCGGCGTTCACCTTCACGGTCACCGACACGATCTTGCTCGGATCTGATTTCTTGGGCATTGAACTCGACATGATCTGCTCCTTCAACGGGTTCGGGTGAGATGGGCGTGCACGGCGTCGGCGGCTCGGCGACCCGAGTACAACGCCCCCTGAATGGACGCGGTGTCGCGGTGGTCGCCGGCCACAAAGATGTTGTCACGTAGATGGACGCGCTTCTTCGGCGAGAAGGGCGGGCTCTGGTCGGGCTGTCCGTGGGCGATCCGATACGTGCGCAGATGTCGCCAGGAACCGACCCGGGGTCCGAACATCCGCGACATCTGTTCGCGCACGGTGGTCTCGAGGCCGTCGTCGAGCGAACCCGGAACGGCGGCCGCGATCAGGTGGCTTCCCGCGGGGGCGTAGTGCGGGCTGATGTTGCTCATCACGGCGATGTTCAACGCCGGACCCTCGGCGGTGCCGTCGAGAATGATGTAGCGCGACCTGGTGGGGGCCTCGTCGGCCGCGAAGTAGACGCAGGACACCGAGCGTGAACGTACCGCGGGCAATCCGAGCAACGCCGCCGCGACCGGGCCCTCGGTGGCCACCAGCACCGCGCGTGCCTCGACGCGTCGACCGTCCACCTCGACGCCGACGGAGTGAATCGCGGTCACCGGGGTCGACAGATGAATCGAACCCGTATCGATGCGACTCGCCAACTGCGCCGGGATCACGCCCATGCCGTGCGCGGGAACCGCGGCGTCGCCTTGGCTGAGCATGCGGAACACCACGTCGAACATGCGTCGGGAGGCGTCGAGGTTCGGGTCCAGCTGGATTCCGCCGACCAACGGGGTGAAGAAGCGTCGCGCCATCCGCTCGGAGAATCCGGCCCCCCGAAGCATCTCGGCGGTGGTGATGTCGTCACCCCGCAACAACTGGGACCCGTCACCACGACGAACACGAGCTCGAAGTACGGCGATGCGACCCTTGTCGAGGGGAGTGCCGACCGGAGCGATCGCCGTGGCGAAAAGGGTGCTCGGCTTGCGGAAGGGGTCCGACACCGTGTGCCCACGACCGTTCATCCACACCAATGCACCGGGATCGAAGGGGCGCAGATCGAGAGCGTCCACGTCGAACTGTCGTTTCATCTCCGGGTAAGCGGTGAGCAGAACCTGGAAGCCTCGATCGAGGAGGAAGCCGTCGACCTGGTCGGTGCGCACCCGGCCGCCGATGCCGTCGGACGCCTCGAGCACCGTGACATCGTGCCCCCGTTCGCGGAGCAATCGAGCCGCCGACAAACCGGCCAATCCGGCTCCGACCACCACCACATCAGAACGCTCGGGTAACGGAGCAGTCATGTCATCGCTTCAGAAGATGACGCAACGCCGATTCGAGGTCGCGATGGATGAAGGAGTACCCGCTCGACTCGAGAACCTTGGGCATCACTTTTTGTCCCGTGAACAGCAAGGCGTCGGCCAGTTCTCCGCCGAGCAGCAACTTGGGTCCGAAGGAGGGAACCGGCAACAGTGCCGGTCGCTTCAAAACTCTGGCGAGCACGCGGGTGAACTCGGCCTGCGTGACAGGTTGCGGGGCGGTCAGGTTGACGGCGCCGCTCACGTTGGAGCGCAGGAGATGGTCGATGGCGGCCACCTCGTCGTCGATCGAGATCCAGCTCTGCCACTGGCGGCCCGAACCCATACGCCCGCCGGCACCCAACTTGAACAACGGCAACAACTTCTTGAGCGCGCCACCCTCGGGGCTGAGCACGATTCCGGTGCGCAGGTACACGGTGCGAACACCGGCGGCCACAGCCTTGGCGGCATTTTGTTCCCACTGCACGCACACGTCGGCGAGGAAGCTCGTCCCGACGGCCGACGACTCGTCGAACTCGGTGTCGAGCGAAGCGCCGTAATAACCGATGGCGGAGCCGGACAGGAGAATCCTGGGTCCGTCGGCGAGGTCGGCCAAGGCCGACGCCACGAGCGCGGTGCTCTTGGTGCGACTCTCGAGGATCTCGCGTTTGTACTCGTCGGTCCAACGCTTGTCACCGATGCCGGCACCGGCCAGATGAACCACCGCGTCGACGCCCCTCAAGCGGTCGGCATCGATGCGACCCGCGGCCGGATCCCAGGCGATCGTCGAATCCGAACTGGAGCCGGTGCGGGTGAATCGGATGACGCGATCACCTGTGGAGGCGAGGTGCGCGGCGAGCGCGGTGCCGATGAGGCCACTGGCTCCGGTGATGGCGATGGTGCGGGAGGACATGGTCGCAGGCTACGACCGCTTCGGTGCGGTTGAGAGACCGGAGCGAATCGGTGACGTCTAGATCTCGACGTGCGAACCGACCTCGAAGATCTGGTCCTTGGGCAGGTTGAAGAACCGGCCGGCACTGTCGGCGCCGCGATTCAGCACCACGAAGAGATGTTCGGCGATCGGGTTCATGCCGGGGGCCTTGCCGGCGACGATCGATTCGTGACCGAGGAAGAACGTGGCCTGCTTGGGATCGAAGTCCAGGCCTCGTTCCTTGATGCTCGACAACGCGCTCACCACGTCGGGTTCCTCCATGAAGCCGAAACGCAACAGGATCTGGAACACCCCGGGTTCGACCTTGGTGACGATGGTCCGCTCGCTCGGGTCAACGCGGGGCACCTCGGCGGTTTGCACGGCCACGATCAGGGTGCACTTGTGCAGCACCTTGTTGTGCTTCAGATTGTTCACCAGTGCCGGCGGAGCCTTCCCCAGATCCTTGAACATGAACACCGCGGTGCCGGCCACGCGGGCCACGTCCACGTGCTCGTCGAGCACCTCGACGATGGGGCGCTCGCCACGGTGGATTCGCGCCGCCACCAGTTGGCGACCGCGGCGCCAGGTGGTCATCTGGACCAACAGCACGATGGCCACCAGCAACGGGAACCAACCGCCGTGGGGGATCTTGGGGATGTTGGCCCCGAGAAACGCGGCGTCGACGACGGCCAGAGGACCGCAGACCGCCATCGCCTTCCACGCCGGCCAGCTCCAGCGGTTGCGGCACACCTCGTAGAACAACAGCGTGGTGACGAGCATCGTTGACGTGACGGCGATTCCGTACGCCGATGCGAGGGCCTTGGACGACTGGAACGTCACCACCAGGCCGATGCAGCCGATCATCAGTAACCAGTTCACGAGTGGCACGTACACCTGTCCCCGGTGCGACGACGAGGTGTGGCTGATCTTGACGCGGGGCAGGTAGTCCAATTGAACGGCTTGCACCGTGAGCGAGAAGGCGCCGGAGATGAGGGCCTGTGACGCGATGACGGTCGCCATGGTTGCCAGCACGACCAGTGGCAGAACTCCCCACTCGGGAGCCATCTTGAAGAGCGGGCGTTCCACTGCCTCGGGGTCGTTCAGGATGAGTGAGGCCTGTCCGAAGTAGTTGAGCAGAAGTCCGGGGAGCACGAGTGCGTACCAACTCCACAGGATGGGTCGGCGTCCGAAGTGACCCATGTCGGCGTACAACGCCTCACCGCCGGTGACCACGAGGAAGATGGAGCCCAGTGTGAGGAACGACTTCATGGGTGATTCCGCGAAAAAGTCGATCGCGTACGTCGGGTTCACGGCCTTGAGCACACTGGCATCCTCGAGAAGTTGACCAAGTCCGAGCAGACCGAGAACCGTGAACCACACCATCATCACCGGACCGAAGACGCGCCCGATGCCGGCGGTTCCGCGCTTCTGCACGAGGAACAAGACGGCGAGGATGACCACCGCGATGGGGATGATGAGGTCGTCCAGGGCGGAGGTGGCCTCCTTCACGCCTTCGACGGCGCTCAGCACCGAGATGGCGGGCGTGATGAGACCGTCGCCGTAGAGCAGCGCCGTGCCGAAGACACCGAGACCCGCCACGACGCGACCGCGACCTTTCAGGGTGCCCTTGGGCATGACCATCGCAGTGAGGGCCAGGATTCCGCCCTCTCCGTGATTGTCGGCCTTCATCACGAAGGTCAGGTACTTGATGGAGATGATGATCACGAGGGCCCAAAAGGCTAGGGATGCCACGCCGAAGGCGTACACGGGGTTCGAGGCGTCGAGGTGCTGGTGCTCGAACGCCTCGCGGAACGCATACAACGGCGAGGTGCCGATGTCGCCGTATACGATCCCCAATGCCCCGAGGGCGAGGGCGCCCATGCCGGCCTTGTGTCCGCCGTGTTGTCCGTCACCGGATTGGTCGCTGGCGGATGTGGGGGAGTCGACGGACCCGTTCGAGTCGCTCGACGACCCTTGTTCGAAAGTCACGGCGCGATGCTAGCCACGCGGTGCCTCGGGTGGACATTTCGGGCTCTAACCTGCTCTGTCGTGAAGACCCGCACGTTGTTGCTGTTGTCGGTCGGATGCGGGTTGCTGATCGTGTTGGCCGGCGGGATCAAACTCTTGCAGGTGGCCACGGACCGCTCCGACGTTCCGGTACTGGAGTTGGGTGACGAAGCGCTGGTCGGCGACATGACGGTAGTGGTGAGCGCCATAGAAGCGACGACTTCTGGCGTGAACGTCTCGGTCGAAATGTCGGGAGTGCCCGGTGCGGCGGTTCTCGAGGGCTGGTCGATGCTGGGTGATGGCGAACTGAGCGAACCCTCGGCGGCGGTGTCCGACGGAGCGTGTGATGCCACGACCATCGTTCCGGACGGTGGGGCGGAGATCCGTTGCATCTTGCGGTTTCCGGTCGTCGAGGCCGAGCAGTACGTGGCGTACCAGCGAGGTGGGGAGTTGCGTCGCTGGGCTCCCTGAGCCGTTGGTGCAACGTTCGGCCCGGAACATGCCCGTTCCGGTACATGAAATGGGTCATGAGCCCCGTGGCCCGACCCGGCTGACGGCTACCGTTGTCTGCGCACAGCGCCATGGGCGCACAGATGTCGGAGGTGGTCCGTACGGCCGAGCAATTTGACCTGGTGGTGATCGGTGGCGGTCCCGGCGGCTATGGCGCCGCGTTGTACGCGGCGTCGGCCGGCATGAACGTGGCGTTGGTCGAGCGCGACGCTCTAGGTGGCACGTGTCTGAACCGCGGGTGCATTCCCGCCAAGGCTTTTCTCGAGACCGCGTCGGTGTACCGACACGTGGCTCACGCGTCGGAGTTCGGTATCGAGTCGTCGTCACCGGCGGTGAACTTCGCCACGACCCAGGCGCGCAAGCGAAAGATCGTCGAGGGTCTCGTCAAGGGCATCGGCGGCATGTGCAAGGCCCGCAAGGTGACGGTGTTCAACGGCACCGGTTCGCTGGGTGCCAACCGCACGGTCGCCGTCACCATGGCCGACGGGTCGTCGGCCACCATTCAAGGGGCGCACGTGATCCTGGCGGCCGGTTCGGTGCCGCGCACGATTCCCGGCTTCGATCGTGGTGGTCCCATCATGACCAGTGACGAGGTGCTCGACCTCGAGTACGTACCGGCGCGCGTGGCGGTCATCGGTGGCGGCGCGATCGGTTGCGAGTTCGCCTCCACGTTCGCCGACCTCGGCGCGACCGTCACCATCCTCGAGGGTCTGCCCAAGATCCTTCCGGGTCTCGACACCGATGTCGCCAACGTCGTGGTGAAGTCGTTCAAGAAGAAGAACATCGACATCCGTACCGGAGTGGCCGTGAAGAGTCACGCTCCCACGGCGACGGGTGGCACCGTCGTCACGTTCGGTGAGGGTGAAACCCTGGAAGTCGATGCGGTGGTGGTGTCGGTCGGTCGTCGTCCGTACGCCGACTTGCTCGGCCTCGCGGGCACCGGCGTCGTGGTGACCGATCGCGGTTTCGTCGACGTCGATCCGTGGTGTCGCACCAACGAACCCGGTGTCTACGCCGTCGGTGACCTGATCAACACGCCGCAGTTGGCGCACGTCGCCTACGCCGAGGCGATCCTGGCCGTCAAGCACATGCTCGGTGAGGATCCGTTGCCGACCGCCTACGACCGCGTGCCATGGGCCATCTATTGCCACCCTGAAGTGGCGTGGGCCGGACCGGGCGAGGACGCGGCCAAAGCGGCCGGACTCGACGTGGTGGTGGCCAAGCACCAGTTCCGCGCCAACAGTCGCGCCCAGATCCTGGGTGAGATCGACGGCTTGGTGAAGATCGTGGCCAAGAAGAACGCCGACGGAACGGCGGGCCAGATTCTGGGCGTACACATGGTCGGACCGTGGGTCACCGAACAATTGTCGGGCGGCTACCTCGCAGTGAACTGGGAAGCCACGGTCGCCGAAGTCGCCGAGTTCATCCAGCCGCACCCGAGTTTGAGCGAACTGTTCGGCGAAACCGTGCTGTCGATGACCGGCCGTAGCCTGAACGCGTAACGAACGAACACGCAGCCCGCACACGAACGAAGGATGACACGGTCATGGCAGAGGTAACGCTCCCGCAACTCGGGGAAACGGTCACCGAAGGAACCATCACGCGTTGGTTCAAGAAGGTGGGCGACTCGGTGGCCGCCGACGAGCCGTTGTTCGAGGTGTCGACCGACAAGGTGGACACCGAGGTGCCGTCGCCGATCGCCGGTGTGCTCACCGAGATTCGCGTGCCCGAGGGCGACACGGTTCCGGTGGGCGCCGTGATCGCCGTGGTGGGTGCCGCGGGATCGGCTCCGGCACCCGCACCCGCTCCGTCTGCACCGGCTCCTGCTCCCGTAGCGGCGCCTGCTCCGGCACCGGCTCCGGTACCGGCTCCCGCACCGGCGGCGGCTCCCGCCGTTGTTTCGGGCAACGACAACCGGTTGCTCTCACCCGTCGTGCGACGACTGGTCGCTGAGCACAACGTGAACGTCGACAGCATCACGGGAACCGGCCCTGGCGGTCGCATCACCCGCGAAGACGTTCTCGACCACATCGACAAACTGGCTGCCGCGTCGCCGTCCTCCGCTGCTACCCCAGCGCCCGTCGTCGTGGCCCCTCCGTCGGTGGCCGCTTCGTCGGTGGCCCCTCCCGTCGTGCGCGTCGGCGAGCGTGACGATGTGGTGGCGTTGTCCAAGATTCGCCAGCTCACCGGCTCGCACATGGTCATGTCCAAGGGCGTCAGCCCCCACGCGTTCAGCGTGGTCGAGGTCGACTACTTCAACGTCGACCAGACCCGCGCGCGTACCAAGGACGAGTTCAAGTCGGCCGAGGGTTTCAGCCTCACGTACCTGCCGTTCATCTCGCGAGCGGTCGTCGACGCGTTGGCCGACTTCCCGCACATGAATGCCAGCATCTCGGGAACCGACTTGGTGGTGCACCGCTACGTCGATCTCGGTGTCGCAGTCGACCTCGACGGCCAGGGTCTGTTGGTGCCGGTCATCCGCAGCGCCGAGGGCAAGCGCCTACTCGGCATCGCCCGCGAGATCAGCGATCTGGCGTCGCGGGCCAAGAGTCGCAAGTTGAGCCCCGACGAGATTCAAGGTGGCACCTTCACCATCTCGAACAACGGCTCGGCCGGCAGCGTGTTGACCATGCCCATCATCAACCAGCCGCAGGTGGCGATCCTGTCGACCGACGCCATCGTCCGCAAGCCGGTCGTGGTCTCGGTGCCCGGCGGTGGAGAGAGCATCGCCATCCATCCGGTCGGCCATCTGGCCATGAGTTGGGACCATCGCGCCTTCGACGGCGCCTACGCCGCGGGCTTCCTGGTGCGGGTGAAGGAGATCCTCGAGACCCGCGACTGGTCGAGCGAGATCTAGCCCATGTTGCGCGTTCGCTGGATCGGGCGCGTCGCTTATCGCGAGGCGCTGGAGTTGCAGACCGCGCTGTTCGAGAACGGGACCGAGTCGCACCTGCTACTGGTCGAGCACCCACACGTCTTCACCCACGGTCCCCGCGCCGAACTCGACAAGAACCTGAAGTGCGACCCGGCCGTGGTCGGTGCCGACTTCGTCGCGGTCAAGCGCGGTGGTGACATCACCTATCACGGGCCCGGTCAGTTGGTCGGTTACCCGATCCTGAACATCGACAACGCCATCGGTGCCTCGCAACACGTGTGCGAGGTCGAACAACTGGTGATCGACACGCTCCGTGAGATCGGGGTCGCCGGTGCGGGCCGCATGGAGGGGTATGCGGGCGTGTGGCTCGACGTGGGGACCGAACGAGTGCGCAAGATCAGCGCCATCGGGGTGCGTCTGGCGCACGGTCGCACCATGCACGGTTTCGCACTGAACATCGATCCCGACATGACCTTCATGCGCGAGCACATCGTTCCGTGCGGTATCGGCGAGTTCCCGGTCACGTCGTTGCGTGAAGAGGGATTCGACGTCGACATGAAGACCGTGGTCGACATCGTCGCCCGGTTGGCCGCCGAGAAATGGGGCGACGGTTCGGGCGAACGACAGGACGTGGCGTGGGTCCATCGCCCCGAGGACCTGTCGCGATTCTCACGTGGCGAGGGACCGGGTGAGCCGGTCCGCTTGTTGGGTCGTCTGGCCGATGCCGGTGTCGAGGCCGGACTCGACATCACCGATCGCAAACCCGAGTGGTTGCGCCCGCGCGTGAACATCGGCGAGGACGTGTTGCGCATCAAGCGCACGTTGGCCGATCTCGATCTGGTGACGGTGTGCGAGGAAGCCGGTTGTCCCAACCTGTCCGAATGCTGGAAGGACGGCACCGCCACGTTCATGGTGCTCGGTGAGCGTTGCACGCGTGCGTGCGGCTTCTGCTTGGTCGACACCCGCAAACCCGAGCCGCCCGCGAGCGACGAGCCGGCGCGGGTGGCCGAGGCCGTCGAGCGCATGGGACTGTCGTACGCCGTCCTCACCATGGTGGCCCGCGACGATCTGGCCGATGGTGGTTTCGCGCACGTCGCCGAATGTGTGCGGGTCATCCGCGAGCGCAACCCGCACACCAAAGTGGAGACCTTGGTCTCCGATGCCAAGGGCGAGGCGTCGTCGATCGATTCGTTGGTCGCCGCGCGCCCCGACGTGTTCAACCACAACATCGAGACGGTGGCTCGACTGCAGCGCGCGGTGCGACCCTCGGCCGGTTACGCGCGCAGTCTCGGCGTGCTGTCGCGTGCAAAGTCGGCCGGACTCGTGGTGAAGTCGGGTTTGGTGTTGGGCATGGGCGAGACCGTCGAGGAAGTGGACGGCTGCCTCGCCGATCTGGCCGGCATCGGCGTCGACATCGTGACGATCGGCCAGTACCTGCGACCCACGTCGCACCATTTGCCGGTGGCGCGCTGGATCCACCCCGACGAGTTCGCCCGCTGGAAGAACCTGGGCGAAAGCCTCGGCATCGGACACGTGGAGTCCAGTCCGCTCACGCGCTCCAGCTATCACGCCAAGCAGGCCGCCGAGACGACGGTACCGGTGTCGTTGACGGTGAAGCGTTGAACCGACGGCGAGTGCTCGGCCTCGTCCCGGCGCACCGTCAGGCCGAGGGTGGAGGATTCATCGTGCGCCGTCCGTTTCCGTCGGGCGACCTCTCGGCGATCGATCCGTTCTTGTTGCTCGACGAGATGGGACCGGTGGAGTACGCGCCGGGCAAGGCGGTGGGTGCGCCCGATCACCCGCATCGTGGCTTCGAGACCGTCACGTACTTGTTGGCCGGCGAGATCGAGCATCGGGACTCCAACGGAGGGTTCGGCGTCATCACGCCGGGAGCGGTGCAGTGGATGACCGCGGGTGCGGGCATCGTGCACAGCGAACTGCCGACGAACCAGATGATGCGGCTCGGTGGGCGCATGCACGGTTTCCAGTTGTGGGTGAACCTGCGCGCCGCCAGCAAGATGATTCCGCCGCGCTATCAGGGCTACGAGGCGTACGACATCCCGTCGCGAGAACTGGATGGCGGCGGAACCTTGCGGGTGATAGCCGGGGAGGTCGACGGGTTGAACGGCATCGTGGACACCACGAGTCCGGTGACGTTCGCTCACGTCTCATTACGCGCCGGTGAGTCGATCGACTGGCGCGTGGCCGATGGTCACACGGCTCTCGTTCACCCCTTCGTGAACGGTGTCGTCGTGAACGGCCTAGAGGCCGACGAGGGTCACATGGTGGTGTGTGATCGTGAATCCGGATCGGTCACGGTGACCGCCGGGGAACGGGAATGCGAGGTGTTGCTCCTCGGTGGGGAGCCGTTGAACGAACCGATCGCTCGGTACGGGCCGTTCGTCATGAACACCCGCGAGGAGATCACCCGGGCCTTCGAGGACTACGAGGCCGGTCGACTGGGTTCGATCGTGGCCACCGGGCCCGGCACCAATCGCAACTGAATCGGCGACTGCCACTAGGTTGGCGAGCGTGAGTGGTCATTCCATCGTCTCCGCGCCGGGTGCCGATGCCGCGGTGTTCGCCGATCGCATCGGGCGAACGCGGGCGGCCATGCGCGAGCAGGGAATCGACGTCACGTTGTTGTCGGTGGGTATCGACATGCCGTATCTCACCGGCTATCACGCCATGCCCCTCGAGCGACTCACGATGTTGGTGTTGCCGGTCGACGGCGACGCCACATTGGTGGTTCCACGCCTCGAGGCGCCACGCGTGAATCATCTGCCCGGCGTCTTCGACATGGCGCCGTGGGGCGAGACCGAGGATCCGGTGGCGCTCACGGCCGCGCTCGTGACGGCATCGTCGGCGGCCAAGGTGTTGGCCATCGGAGACACGATGTGGGCACGTTTCCTGGTCGACCTGATGCCGTTGTTGCCCGGGTCCACGTATCGGCGCGCGGTCGAGGTGTTGGGTCCCATCCGCATGCGCAAGGACGCCGC
>Ga0169931_10001034_pt1 | contig 45890 bp, 53 predicted proteins | sample Kivu_15m_20L_FD_129675 | JGI IMG/M metagenome (GOLD analysis project Ga0169931, IMG submission 129675) | Freshwater microbial communities from Lake Kivu, Western Province, Rwanda to study Microbial Dark Matter (Phase II) - Kivu_15m_20L... | ecosystem: Environmental > Aquatic > Freshwater > Lake... | reverse complement strand
GGCGCGCAGGAATCCGCGGAAGAACCCCCCAGCGGGTTCGTGCGCCTCGCCAATGCCCTCGCCGAAGGCACCGGGCCGGTGCACATCGAAGTCGCGGGCGTGCGCGTCAACCCCGACGGCTACCAGCTCGGTGAAGTGACCGGCGGCATCCCGCTGCCGGTCGGCAACCAGACGGTGCGCATCTGGCGTCAGGGAACCAAGGAAGGCATCACACGCCTCAAGGTGGAGAAGAACGAGACGACCATCCTCATTCCATTCGCCGAGCGCATGCCGGCCACCGACGAGGAGCCGTCGCACTGGGCGGTGCGCGTGCTGCGGCTCAAGCAACAGGATCCGAAGGAGGACAAGACCGCGACGTTCATTTCGGTGTCGCGCAAACCCGAGCTTCAGGTCGAGATGCGGGATACCGCGGGCCGCTGGTCGCCGATCACCATCAAGCGTCTGGCAAGCACGCAGACCGTGATCCGCTACCCGCGCGGGTATGTGCCGCTGCGCACGGAAGAAGGCGAACTCACCTCGATTCCGGTTGGTGCCAACGGCAACTACGTCGTCCTCCTCTATGACGATGCCGAGGGCAAGGTGCGCAGCGTGAATTTCCGCGACCGCAAGCACAGCTTCCGAGCGGATTGAAGCAGGTGTACGCCACACCGGCACCGGAGATTCACACCATCCACCGTCCATGATCCGTCGCATCGCCATCTGCTTGTTGGGATTGTCGGCCGTGCCTGCATCGGCCGACCGCGTGAAGGTCGAGGCGCTCTATGCCCGGCACTGCGCCGCCTGCCATGGCGCGGAGTACGAAGGTGGCGTGGGCGGATCGCTCGTCGACGGCGAATGGAAACACGGATCGTCCGACGACGAGGTGTACCGCTCGATCGCCAAGGGAAATGTCGAAATGCAGATGCAGGCGTGGGAGGAGGTGCTCAGTGCCGGGCAGATCCGCTCATTGGTCATCCTGCTGCGCGAGAAAGAACACCAATTCCGCGAAAAGCAGCAGAAGCCGCCGGTGCCTGCGGCTGGCGAGGTGACGAAGACCCGCATGCACGACTATCGCATCGAGACGGTGGTTGCCGATGGATTGAAGACCCCATGGGCGATCGCGTTTCTGCCCGACGGACGCCGGCTCGTGACCGAAAAATCCGGCGCGTTGCGCGTCATCGCGGCGGACGGCACGCTCGATCCAAAACCCGTCGAGGGCACGTCGGAAGTCACCGACCACGGTCAGGGCGGACTGATGGAGGTCGCGATTCATCCGCAATTCGCCTCGAACGGCTGGGTCTATCTCGGGTTCGCCGATGGCGCGAAGGAAACCGGTCCGGACGGCAAGGAGCAGACGCGGTCGATCACCGCCGTGGCGCGCGGGCGCATCCGCGACCACCGCTGGACCGATCACGAATGGATCTACCGGCCCGATCCGAAGTTCCGCTCGCGCTCGGGCGTGCACTTCGGCACGCGCTTCGTCTTCCGGGACGGCTTCCTGTTTTTCGTGATCGGCGAGCGCGGCGGCATGATGGAGTCGCAGGATCTCTCACGGCCCAACGGCAAGATCTTCCGCCTGCAGGACGACGGCCGCGTTCCCGCCGACAATCCGTTCGCCGACAGACCCGACGCGATCGCCGGCATTTGGAGTTACGGTCATCGCAATCCGCAGGGACTCGCGATCGACCCGCGCGACGGATCGATCTGGAGCACCGAACACGGACCGCGCGGCGGTGACGAACTCAACCGCATCCGCGCGGGCGCGAACTACGGCTGGCCGGTCGTCACCCACGGGATGAACTACGACGGTTCGCCGATGACCGCCGAAACGACGCGCGAGGGGATCGAGGCGGCCGCCGCCGTGTGGGTGCCGTCGCTCGCCGTGTGCGGGTTGGACTTCCTCGAGGGCGACGCGTTTCCCGATTGGAAACACGACCTGTTTTCCGGCGGACTCGTCACCGAGGAGGTCCGGCGCATCCGCATCACCGACGGCAGGGTGGTCGACCAAGAGGTGATTCTCAAGGGCATCGGCCGCGTGCGCGACGTCGCCTGCGCGCCGGACGGGACGATCCACGTCCTGCTCAACCGACCCGACCGGATCGTCCGCCTGGTCCCGGCACGTTGATCGAAGGCGTCGCTTTGGCGATTTTTCCGGCTTTCCCGGGCCGAACAAGAATTTGACAAGCCCGCGTCGGCCCGCTACACCCTGCGCCCCGCGCGTGCCGCATCCTCGGTGCCGCATCCACCCCTTCCCCGCAATTCCGCCATGGCCACCAAGACCTCGATCCAAGCCGCTCCCCGCGCCCGCACCGGCTCGGGCCGCCTCAACCAGATGCGCCGCGAAGGCTGGCTGCCGTCCGTGGTCTACGGCCGCGGCACGGAAAACAAGAACCTCAAGATCAACGCGAAGTCGTTTGCCGAAGTGATGGCGCACAGCAGTTCGGAAAACATCGTCGTGAACCTCGAGATCGATGGTGAAGGCACGCGCCTCGCATTCCTCCAGGCCGTGCAGCACGACCCGATCACCGGCCACATGCTCCACGCCGATTTCCTCGCGATCGACAGCAAGACGGAAATCACCGCACACATCCCGGCTCACCTCCACGGCGAGGCACCCGGCGTCAAGGCCGGCGGCGTGATCGAACAATACATCCACGCGATCGAAATCACCTGCCTCCCCGACGACCTCCCCGAGACGATCCACATCGACATCTCGAACCTGCAACTCGGCGACTCGCTGCACCTCGGCGACATCACCTACCCGAGTGGCGTACGCCCGACCCACGCCGCCGAAGTCGTCATCGTCCACATCGGGCGCGCAGGTGCCGGGGTGGTCGAGACTCCCGCAGCCGAACCCGAAGCAGCCAAGCCAGCCAGCGCATCCTGATCCTCACGGCCGCGTCGCTTCCCGCCTTTTGCATTCAGCGCCCGGGCCTCACCCCCCGGGCGCTTTTCATTTCCACCCACGGCCATTTCTGGAATCGTCATCCGCACTGCCCGACCGTGCCCCGTTTCTCCCTCATCGTCGGTCTCGGCAACCCCGGACCCGCCTACGAGCGCACCCGACACAACGTCGGCTTCCAACTGCTCGACCGACTCGCCGCGGCCGAAGGTGCCACCTTCGCCCCCGCCCCGCGCTGGCAGTGCCATCTGGCGAAACTCGCCGACGGCACCCTGCTCGCCAAGCCGCAGACGTTCATGAACCTCAGCGGTCAGGCCGTCGGCCGCCTCGCGCGGTTCCACCGATGGCAGCCGGACCAAATTTTGGTTATTTTTGATGACGTTTCAATCCCTCTCGGCACCCTGCGTTTCCGGGAAAAAGGCAGCGCTGGAGGTCACAACGGAGTGAAGTCGATCATCGAGCATCTCGGCAGCTCGGAGTTCCCGCGGCTCAAACTCGGGATCGGCGCCAGCGGGCCGGGGCGACTGGTCGGACATGTGCTCGGCTCCTTCGCGCCCGACGAGCTGCCCGAGCTGGAAAACATGCTTGCCACCGCGCTCGACGCGGTGCAATGCTCGTGCTCCCAAGGAATCGCCGCCGCTGCGAACCGCTATCATCCACGCCCCCCATCCCACCCTCCCACCCACGATGAGTCGCAAATACCAAGGCCTGATCGTCCTGAACACCAAGACACTTGAAACCGGCATCGACGAACTCGTCACGGCCGTCTCCAAAGAACTCGAGGCCGAAGGTGCCAAGGTCGAGAAAATCGTCAATCTCGGCCGCCGCCAGTTCGCCTATCCGTCGCGCCACCTCGAATCCGCCCACTTCGTGAATTACCTGTTCGAAGGCAGCGCCGACGTCGTGCAACGCATCCAGGATCGCCTGCGCCTCAACGACAACGTCCACGCCCGGCAGTTCCAGCGCGTTTCCTGAAAAGATGTTCATGGGAACAGTTTTTGCTTGACCTCCCCCAAAACCCGGACCACCCTTCCTTCATCATGGCCAATCTCAATAAAGTGATGCTCATCGGGAATCTCACGCGCGACCCCGAGCTGCGCTACACCCCGAAGGGAACCGCCGTCGCCGACATCTCGCTGGCGATCAACCGCGTCTGGAACAACGACCAAGGCCAGCGTCAGGAGGAAACCGTGTTCGTCGATGTCACGCTCTGGGGACGCCAAGCCGAACTCGCACAGCAGTATCTCAACAAAGGCCGCGGCGTCTACATCGAAGGACGCCTGCAGATGGACACTTGGGACGACAAGGAAACCGGCAAGAAGCGCAGCAAGCTCAAGGTCGTCGCGGAGAACCTGCAGTTCCTCCCCGACGGACGCGGTGGCCAAGGTGGCGGTTCGTCATCCGGCTCGCGCCCGCAGCCGGCCGCGTCCTCCGCATCCGGCCGTGGGGCATCGGCCGCCGCGGACGATTCCGGCGACGAGGACGACATCCCGTTCTGAGTCCGGTTCATGAAATCCGCCGGTCCCCTGTTGATTCTCGGGATTGCCGGGCCGGAACTCAGCACTGCCGAGGCGGATCGCTTCCGCAGGCTTCAGCCCGCCGGTTACATTCTCTTCTCGCGCAACCTCGCCACCGCGGGGCAGACGCGTCGACTCACCGACGCACTCCGCGATCTCTCACAGGACGAACCGATCATCGCCATCGATGAGGAAGGCGGACGCGTCAGCCGCTTGCGCGCCATCGAAGCCGGCTCGCCCGCACCACCAGCGTTGGTCACATCGGGCGGCCCGCCACTCATCGCGCGCGCGGCCGCGCTCACCGGCGATCTGCTGCGGCTGCTCGGGATCAACCTCAATCTCGCGCCGGTGCTCGATCTGGCGCATTCGCCCGAGGCGGCGAACGCCCTGCAAGGACGATGCTGGAGCCGGGATCCGCAACGCGTGATCGACCACGCCGGACAATGGAACCGCTGGCTGCACAGGCGCTCGATCGCCACCTGCGTGAAGCATTTTCCCGCGGGCGGACGCGCGAGCAGTGATCCGCACCACGATCTGCCGGTGAGCGGGGCGTCGCTTGAAGAACTGCTGCGCGAGGACATCGTCCCCTACACCGCGCTCATGCCGGAAATCGACTCGGTGATGCTCGCGCACGTCCTGTTTCCCCGACTCGACGAGCGACTGCCCGCCTCGCTGTCGCCGCGCGTCGTCCAGCGCCTGCTGCGCGACCAACTCGGGTTCGACGATCACTTGGTGCTCACCGACGACCTCGACATGGACGCGATCGCGAAGCGTCACCCGCGCGGCGAGGATGCGAGGCTCGCGATCGAGGCCGGCAACGACCTCGCGTTGATCTGCCACCGCACGGAAACGGCGGATGTGGCCGCGGAAGCGCTGGGGGAATTGCCTCACGCGGTGATCGACACGGCGCTGGCACGCATCGAACGATTCAAACGCAGGAAACTCGATCCGCCACCAGCGTGGTCGGAGTCACACTGGGAATCCACCCGCATGCGCATGGCCGAGCTGACCGCCGCCTGCACCGCCGCAAACCCCGATGCCGATCCGGGACAAGTCGCGCGTTATTGAGCGGGTTGCTCAAGCGACACCTCTTCACAAACGGCTCTAAGCGGACTGCTTTGCATCGGCAGCGATGCGCGCAAGTTCTCCCCGCCGCAGTTTGCCGAGTTCGCTTGTCGGCAACGTATCGACCCACACCGGCTGACCGAGCCGACGAAATCCCGGAACCATCCTGCGGTGCTCGTCGATCACGCGTTCCACATGCGCGGCATCAACCCCACGCACAAACACCGGCACGAGCAGGCTGCCGGCGCGCGCGTCTTCGATCGCGGCGACGGCGAAGTCGCCCACGCTCAAGACACCACCGGCAAGTTCCGCCAATTCGCGCTCGACCGATTCCAAGTCAACCAACTCACCGAGAATTTTCACACACAGGTCGGCACGGCCAAGCGGCGTGAGTCCTTCGTCAGCCAACATCACGCGGTCGGCGGTTTCATACCAATCACCCGTCCGGCGCGTGTAACGCATGCCGCCTTCTTGTTCCTCCAACCAGCCCGAACACAACGCCGGACCGGCAAGACGCAGACAACCGGTCTCTGACAAGGCGCAGCGCCAGATCGGCAGCAGCGGGATCGGGGCGCATCGGTATTCGCGATCCAGCGCGTCCAATGCCTGGGTTGCGATCTGCGATGCGGATTCGGTCATGCCGAAACTCGCGAGCACCGGCCAACCGAGCGCGCGGGCGGCACGGCCCTGCACCGGATCAAGCGCACCACCCCCCACCTCCACCACTCGCAGTTCCGGCGGCGCTTTCATTCCGGCGCGCACCAAGTCGTGCACCTGCGCGGGCACCAGCGACAGATGCGTGACGCGCTCCGCCGCAAGCCATTCGGAAAACCGAGCGGCATTCCAGCGACCTTGAAACACCGCGAGTCGGCATCCGGCAACGTACGCGCGCGCCGCCACTCCGAATCCGCCGACGTGATGGACGGGCAGCGCAAGCCCCCAACAAGCATCCGCTTCCACCGCGAGGTGATCATTCACCGCCTCGGCCGAGGCGAGCAGCGCCGACTTGGTGAGCACGACCCACTTCGGTGTTCCGGAGCTGCCCGAGGTGCGGAACCACACCGTGCCGCGCAACGCCGCGTCGCGAGGCGGATCGACAGGCCACTGCGCCGACCACGGAGCGGCGTCGCACCAGAATTCACGGGTGATCAGAAGTGCCGCGTCCATGGCAATGCATCGAGCAAATCGTCGAAGCCCAGTCCCGTGCCGACCGGACACTGGAATCCGGGCACCCAGGGACCCATCGCCTCGATGAACAGATCCGGCTCGAACAAATGATGGGTTTGCAATCCGCACAGACCGATCCCGCCGGGAAAACGCGCCGCCAAACACGCAGCCTCCAGCGCGGCGAAAGTCTGACCCAGCGGATGGTCCATCGAACTGGTCACCACCAGGCGCTGCGATCGCGCCAACGCCGCCTCGGCCAACAGCAACGGCTCGTCAACCGCCGGCTTCACGACCATGACGTCGGCCGCCGCGGTGAGCGGCGCCGCCTCGCGGTCGACCGCCAATCGCACGCCCGTGCGCTTGCGCAAATCACGCCACACACTCTCCGAATACGGGCAAGGGTCCTCGACGAAATCAATCACTGACCGCGTGTGCGGATCCAAGGCGCACAAGAATGCCGCCACCTCGTCGGGCGCAGGCACTTCGTTGAAATCGAGACGCCACATCAACGATGGAAATTCCAGCGCCATCGCATCGAGAAACGCGCGCTCGTGTTCGGGATTGATGCCGGCCTTGAGCTTGACCGTGGAAAACCCGGCCGCCACCGCGGCTTCGACCGCTTCGCGGCTGCGCGATGCAAGCGTCGCATGACTTTCCGGCACCTCGAGATCGTCGAACAGGGAAACGTCCGCCGCCCGGCCCGCCGCATCGATCTCCGCGCAACGTAGCGCGCGCCGCACGATCGGCCAGCTCCTCGGTCCGGCCAGATCCGCAAGGCAGCGATCGAGCGGCGGATCCCCAAGCTCGGGCCACGGATGAATGCAGCCATAGCCCTCGCCCACCCGCACCAGCACTCCTTCGAAATCACGCCGACGCGTCGCCGCGTTCAGCACTTGTCGCGCCCGCAACCGGTAGCGCGAGATCCACGGCTTGTCCGCCATCGAAAGCATCCGCCCCATCGATACCGGATCCCACCCGACGCCGCAAACGGGAATCCGGGGGAAGAACAACGCGATGCTCAAGCAGACACAATCCAGGCGATCCGGCGGTGGGGATTGGAAAAGAATCAAATCCTCACCACACATCATCGCACGATGCCTGATCCAGCTTTTCCTTCAATTCCTCGAATGCGGTGACACCCCCTTCTCCCTTGCACCAGTCGCGAACCGCAACCAAATCAACGCGGCCCCGCTGCTGGCGACATACAAGCAACGCCTGATCAAGGGAAGCCCTTGACTTCCAATGGATGTAACCTGCGAGCCGATCCTTCACACAGTCAGTCGGCGACAAGAGGAGCAAAGTCCTGCCATCGAATTCGATCTCGGCTGGCACGACGGGATATTGCTCGCCGATTTCCACCGGTCCCCTCGGAAACTCCAAAAACAGGTGAAGACATTCGGGATGTTTGTAATACTTGGAACGGGTTGGTGCGAATCCAATTGCCGCCAACGCTGCTTCATGATGATGTCGATTCACATCATCCGCAATCATGTCCAGATCACCCGACCTATACAATCCCTCCGTGTAGATCGCGACCACCGCCCCACCTACGAGCACAGACCGAATGCCCTCCCCCTCCAAATGCCATGCCACATACCGCCACAATTCCGCCTCGGTACACCTCTGCCAGTCCGGTGGTTGCATAAAATGAGAAATGATTTGATTTTTCGTTCAAATGACCTATTATTTCGGTCATGATTCCGACCGTGCTCCAAGACCTGTTCAGCAGCAAGGCCGCCGAGGCGGTGCTGTTGTCACTCTATCACGACGGTGAGGCATACGGACGGGCGATCGCCAGAGATTTTGACATTTCGGTGAATGCCGTCCAGCGGCAACTCGAGCGGTTCGAGCGATCCGGCACGATTGTATGCAAACGCCAAGGGCGAACGCTGGTCTACACATGGAATCCAAAATCCAGACTGGCCAAGAGACTGCGCGATTTGACGGGCATCGTCTACGATGGACTCGGCAACCGGACGAAGGAATTGCTGTTTCCCGAGCGGAGGCAGCCGCGCGCGAAAGACAAGCCGGTCATCCGGTGATGAACACCAGCGGACTTTTCCGCGAACGCCCCCCTCATCACTTCGGCATTACGACCACTGCGTGCTCGTCAATGCGGTGGCGCGCTCCGGCTTGATCGCATAGATACTGCAACACGACCCGGGCGGGCAGGTGTTTCAATCGCAACGTGATCCTCACCCCGCGCAACCGCGCCTGCGGATCCTGAACGACAAAATTCGGCGAGCACTTGTCCTTCGAATGCTTCTCGACCGAGACGCGCAACAACTCCAGCGATTCGGCCAATGTCGCACCATCGACCTCGTAGGCAGGCAGAAGCACCTCGGCAAAGGCAGCCCCGGAGTTGCCCGCGCTTGCCGTCGGCGCGGCAGACCCGGCCACGCCGCCTTCCAGACGCAGCGGAAACACAAGGACGACGGCAAGCAGACAGAGCCGGGTGATGCAGGTCATCATCCCCAACCTGCCACGGAGCGCCGTGGTGTCCACCACATTTGCGTTGCCCGTTGCAGCCACCGGCGGCAGGATCCTCATCCCTGATGATGCGTCGATTCCTGACCACGGTGATCCTGCTGCTGACTCCATTCGCCGCGGCGTCCGCGCGCGAGGCACCGTCCGACGTTTACCTCTCGGTGCTGCGCATCGAAGTGGCCTCGCAGGTGCCTGATTACGCGACCCCGTGGAATGCCGGCCGCTTCGGCGGCGGCATCGGCACCGGATTCATCATCGGCAACAACCGCATCCTCACCAACGCCCACGTCGTCTCCAACGGCCGACGTATCCTCGTCACCGTGCACGGCAGCTCGCGCAAATACCCGGCGCGCATCGAACACATCGCCCACGACTGCGATCTCGCCCTGCTTGCCGTCGATGATTTCTCCGACTTCACCTCGTTCCCGGTCTTCACCTTCGGCGAGGTGCCGAGGCTCGAATCGCAGGTGCGCGTCATCGGCTATCCGATCGGTGGCGAGCGGCTGTCGGTGACCCGCGGCGTCGTTTCACGCATCGACTTCCAGCCGTACTCTCATTCACGCGCCGATTCGCACCTCACCATCCAGATCGACGCGGCGATCAACCCGGGCAACTCCGGCGGACCCGTCCTGCAGGACGAGAAGGTCGTCGGCGTCGCGTTCCAAGGCCTGCGCTCGGCGGACAACACCGGTTACGTCATCCCGACGCCGGTGATCCGCCGCTTTCTCAAGGACATCGAAGACGGACGCTACGACCACTACGTCGACTTCGGCATCAATGAGTTCGAGCTTCACAATCCGGCAATGCGCCGGGTGCTCGGCCTGCCCGCCGACGACCTGGGCGTGCTGGTGACCCATGTGATTCCCGGCAGCGGTGCGGAGGAAGTGCTGCGCCCCGGCGACGTGCTTGCCGGGATCGACGGCATCGACGTCGACTCAGCCGGACAAGTCGAGATCGGCGGTGAACATGTGAATTTCAACGAAATCATCGAACGCAAATTCGCCGATGACCGGATGTCGGTGCGCTTCCGGCGGGAGGGCACATGGCATGATGCGGAGCTGACACTCAAGCCGATCCCGGCGGCGCGCATGCAGGCGGTCCAGTACGACCGCCGTCCGCGCTACATCGTCTTCGCCGGACTGGTCTTCCAGCCGCTCGACACCAATCTCTTCGCGGCCGCGCGCTTCGACGACGTCACGGTGCGGCGGCTCTACACCGACTATGTTCCCAAAGGCCTGTTCCGCCGACATCGCGACATCGTGGTGCTTTCGCGCGTCGAGAGCGACCCGGTCACCAGCCAGCTCGGCGATTTCGCCGGCTTTGCCGTCGACAAGATCAACGGCACGGAAGTAATCGACCTCAAGCACGCCTACGAACTGCTGCATGGCGCGAATCCGCCGGAGTTCCACGTGATCGAATTGTTCGGTGCCACCCGTCCGGTGGTGATCCCGTCGGCCGATGTCGCCGCCGCCAACGAGCGCGTGGCCCGCCATTCGTCGATCCCGCAACTCGCCAACCTCGAGGACTGAATCCATGCCGCGCGCGGGCATCGCCCTGGGATCGAACCTCGGCGACCGCATCGGCAGCCTGCGGGCCGCTGCCGCCTCATTGCGCGGCCTGTCCGTGCCGGGCGAACCCTTCCTCGCCGCGGCGATCTACGCGACCCGGCCGCAGGATTGTCCGCCCGGATCACCGGAGTTTCTCAACAGCGTCGTCGAAATCGGATTTGACGGCAGCGCGCGCGAGCTGCTCGATGCCACCCTCGCCATCGAGACTGCGCTCGGCCGCGTCCGAAGTGCCGTCCTCAACGCCCCGCGGCCGATCGACATCGACCTGCTCTACTTCGGAAACGCAATCATCAACAGCACGGATCTGACGCTGCCACACCCGCGCATCACCCGCCGACGCTTCGTGCTCCAACCCCTCGCCGACATCCGCCCCGGCCTGGTGCTGCCGGGTTCTCCGTACTCCATCCGCGAATCACTCGCCAGTCTCGACGATGGTGAGGCACCACTGGTCGCACTCGAGGAAACTCTCTGAAGCCACACTTCCGGCAGCTGTGCCGGAAATCATCGCGTCTTCGCCACCTGCCTGCGGAACATCGGCAGCAAATGCTCGTCCATCCAGCCGAAAGCCGCCTCAATCCCCTGCTCTTGGTAGAGCCTGCCGATCGACGCCTCAACGCGCGTCGGATTGCCGAATGCGCTGAGAAACTCGTTGGACGTGAGCTTCATGAACCACTCGCCGTCCATCGAGCCCCGCTCCCGCAAGACATACTGCCGTGCAAACAAGGCCAATACCGCATCGCCAACCCAGGCGCACTCGCGCTCTTCACGAAGCTCTTCGTCGCGCCGACTCATGGTTGGTTTGTGAACACCCGCGCCACCGCCGACGACGCCTTGGACTTGCGCTCCTGCTCGATCCGCTCACGAAGGCGGATCTCCGATTCCGCATCCCAATAACCCGGATGCAGTTCGATGAAAACCGATGAATAGGGCAGCGCGCTGCGAGTGCGCACCACCAACACGTCAAAGCTCCGCACCGTGTCCTCGACCAAGGTCATCAGCGACTGCTGTTCCAGCTCGGTTGCATCGTGACCGTGCAATGACTCGCGGATCCGTGTCCGGTACGAATCCATTCCTGGAGCGTAGTCGTTTTCAACTGAACGAAGCTCGCGGGTGAGATACACATGCGGCCGCAGGTGTTCCGTGCGTTCCAGTGTCTGGATCACGAAATCGACGGCTTCAGGAATCTCAACCGGTGTCGTGACCAGTCGCAGCCCGGGGCGACTGTGGGCGGGAAACGAGGCTTCCGCGACGATGATCCAGTTGCGATAGCCGAGGTGCCCGGTCTGCTGGCGCACCGCTTGCTTCCACTCGTCGTCCGACCGGTCGACCCACGCACAGCCCGCCGTGGAAAACAGGACGCCCAGGACCAGCAGGCGGCGCGCACGGAACATGGCCGCTTGATACGTGTCGGACACCCCGGCTGTCAACGCGCGCCTGCGGTCGGCGTCACTGGCACGCGCGTCCTCAACCGAGCCAGAAGCTGAAGTAAAGGTAGAAGCCGAGCACCAGCCCGAGCACCAGGATGGTCGCGGCCACATCCCAGCGGTTCCAAGACGCGCGGATCGCCGCGCGGTCGGTCGGCGTGAGCGCGCCATAAGTGAAGCCGCGGATGGACGCGGTATCCTGCGCCGGCGTGGCGAGCGACACTGCGACGATGATCACCACGCTGATGAGCATCAGCACGCCCGAACCGTACAGGAAGTTGAACGATGCGATCCACTCGAGCAACGAGCCATCGGCGAAGGGACTGCCACCGTGCACGGCTTCGACCGCCATTTTGCCAAGACCGAGGACAAAGCCCGCCACCAAGCCGGTGAGCGCGCCATGCGCGTTGATGCGCTTCGAAAACAAGCCGAGCAGGAACACGGCGGTGATCGGCGGCGCAAGGTAGCCCTGCACCGCCTGCAGGTACTTGTAGATCCCGCCCCCGGCCATCGCCTTCATGATCGGAATCCACACCAGTCCGCACGCGACGACCACCGCGGTGGCGGCGCGCCCGACCCGCAACAGGTGCGCCTGGGGCCGACCGGGGCGGAGTTTTTCATAAATGTCGACCGTGAACAACGTGGCACACGAGTTGAACAACGAAGCGAGCGAGGACATCAATGCGGAGAGCAGGCCGCCGACAACCAGGCCGCGCAGACCTTCGGGCAGCAGCGTGGTGACCAGCGCGGGAAAGACCATGTCGCCCTCGCTCGTCGTGCCGTCCGCCTTCGTCGGGATCGCAAGCATGTCCTTCTGATGCAGCGCCCATCCGATCAATCCGGGCACGAGAAAGATCATCACCGGCCAGACCTTGAGGAAGCCACCGAAGATCGCGCCGCGGCGCGCGTTGGCCAGATCCTTGGCCGCCAGCGTGCGCTGGACGATGTACTGGTCGGTGCACCAGTACCAGATGCCGATCACCGGCGAAGCGATCAGGATGCCGAGCCATGGAAATTCCGGATCGGAAAGCGGACGCCACAACGCGAAGGCCTCGCGGTTCTCCGTGGCCATGCGCTGGAGTTCGCCCCAGCCGCCGAGTTCGCGCAGTCCGTAAAACGTGATGAAGAACGACCCGAGCAGCAACAGCCCGGTCTGCGCCACCTCGGTGTAGATCACCGCGCGCAGTCCGCCAAAGACGGTGTACACGCCGGTGAGCACCACCGTGACCACCGCGCCCGTCCAGAACGCGTTGTCGGGCGAACCAAAGGTATCGGGCAGCAAGGTGCGGAAAACCAGCGCGCCCGCGTAAACCGTGACAGACACCTTGGTGAAGACGTACGCCACCAGCGAGACGACCGACAACACCCAGCGCACCCTGGCGTCGAAGCGGCGCTCCATGAACTCGGGCATCGTGAAGACACCGGATTTGTAGTAGAACGGCACGAACACCCACGCGAGCAGGATCATGATCCACGCGTGAAGTTCGTAGTGCGCCATCGCCATGCCGGAGGTGGCACCGTTGCCCGCAAGCCCGACGATGTGCTCGGAGCCGATGTTGGACGCCAGCAACGAGGCACCGATGACGAACCATCCGGCATGCCGGCCGGCGAGAAAGTAGTCCGACGTATCGCGCACCTTGCGCGACGACCACACGACGATCGCGGCGATGATCAGGAAATACACACCGACCACACTCCAGTCGAGGGCACCCAGTCCGGACGACGGCATCGCAGCAAGCATCGGGTATTGCATGAATCCATGTGACGTCCGTCCGCCATCCACGGCAAGCGAAAGATCCGCGGTGGCAGCCAACAGGGGCTCTCAGGTGCGCGAATGCCCCCGACGGAAAAGGTTTTCCCCGGGATAGGGCAGGCCTTCTGGATTTGGGACGTCGATGGTCGGGATCCCCAGCAACCAGAAAGCGTCGAAGAGCACCGCGCCGACGTGCGCGAAGGCGACCGCGGCGTGGTGGTGGTATCGGCCAAGCAACACGTGGCGGTAGAACCGGCTGAACCCCGGAATGTGCGCCGTGCCGGTGCAGCCGAACGTCTTTGGATCAAGATCGAGGAAGTGGCCCTCGCAGATGTAGGCACGCAGTCGGTCGCCCTCGCCGTGGATTTGGCAGAGGGTGATCGGCGAGGCCGCGATCTGCCCCTCGATCGTCCCGCGCGTGATGTCCGGCTCGGTGTCGGGCTCCATCAACCGCTTCATGATGAGTTGATGCTTCATCTCGGGATCGCGGAGCCGCCGCGCCGCGGTGTTGCCGCAATGAAACATCCCCACCATGTCGTGCAGCGGAAAATCCTTGAGCGACTCGTGCAGGTTTGCGGGAATCGAATGGTTGATGTCGAGGAGCGTCACGGTATCGTCGCTCGCGTACTGCGCGAGCAACTCGGCCACCAGCGAGTAGGCGTCGTTTTCACAAGCGATCGGAAACCCGAGGTCGGCCAAACGCCCGTTGATGAAACACGGCACATGACGCAGCGACAGCTCCTGCTCGGACCAGCATTGCGTCGCGGCACCCGAGAGCCGCAGTCGCTCGCGGAACTGGCGCACGGCCTGCTCATAGTGCGACAAACGCCCGGCAAACTCCGGATCTTCGGGGATCGACGGCATCCCGGCCTTCTGCTCGGCGGCGATCGCCGCGGAATCGCGGATCGCACGGATTTCGTTCTGCAGGTCGAACAATCCGAGCTCCTCAACCTCGACCCCGATCGACTGGATCGACGCGATGTTGTACGAACAGGTTTCGAAATCCCTCGGACGCGGACCAAACAAGCCGATCGTCGCATTGCGCGTGCCTTTCACCACCTTCATCACGCGAACGAAATGCGCGATCTCGGCTGCACCAGAGGCCGCGGTCACCACCGGCAGCTCCGGGATGTGGACGCGCCCGTCCAGCCCGCGCTTGCGGATCGCCAGCGCCGCGGACAGCAGGCCGCACAGCGCGTCGCCGCGCTTCTCAACGAGGTGAAGCGCGCTCTCCTCCGCCGCCGCAAGCAACAGCACCGGACCGGAAAAATGTTTCACAAACAGGGCATCCTCGATCTCCGGCGAGAAGTTGCCGAGGAACAACACCGCGGCGTCACAACCGGCCGCATGCAGTTGAGCGGCCGCCTCTGCCGCATGCGCGCGCGTCTCGATCACTGCGCAGTCACCCTCCGGCACCACCAGGGGTACGCCGAGACCGGCGGCAGCGGCGATCATCGCTTTGCTGCGCTCCTCGGCCAATGTGCGCGGGAAGCAATTGCGGGACGCGGAGACGAATCCGAGTCTGACCTCGGGCGAGTGGGTTCCAAGCGGCAGGTACATGGGAATCGGTGGACGGGCGGAACGCAGCCTTGCGACGGATCGCCCGTTCAATCAAGCCGCATTCCGTCGGGCACGGCACCACCACCGCCGGAACAAACCGCAAGCCCGCTCCGACCCGATTGGCGGGTCAGCGCCGATTGAGTGCGAGCATGATGAAGTACAGCAGCTGGGCCACCGACCCGACAGCCGCAGCCACATAGGTCATCGCCGCCCAGAACAGGGCGTTGCGCGCTTTGTCCTGCTCCATGCTCACCGCAAGCCCGCTGGTTTGCAACCAGGCCAGCGCGCGACGGCTCGCGTCGAACTCGACCGGCAGGGTGACGATCGAGAACAAGGTGGTCACCGCAAACAAGGCGACCCAGATCCAAAGGAACGATGCGGTGCTGGCGAGACCGACACCGAGCAAACCCGCGATCATGACGAAGTTGAGCATCTTCGTCGACAACTGCACGGCGGGTACCATCTTCGAACGGAATCCCAGCCACAGATACGCCTGCTGGTGCTGGATGGCATGACCGCACTCGTGTGCCGCCACCGCCGCTGCGGCGACTGAATTCTCATGATACACCGGCTCGCTCAAATTCACCGTCTTGCGGATCGGATCATAGTGGTCGGTGAGCTGGCCCGGCACGCTGATCACCTTGACGTCGCGAATGCCGTTCTGGCGCAGCATCAGCTCGGCCACCTCGGCACCGGTCATCCGCAGCGGGATCTGCGAATATTCGGTGAAGCGTCGCTTGAGCATGCCGCTGATGAGCATGCTGGCGATGAAGGTCGCACCAAGAATCAGCATGTAGAGCGGCGAAAAACCGCCAGGGGCGTAGCCGACCTGGGCAATGGTGAGGATGTCCGGGATCATGCGGGCGATCATAAACGCATTCCGCGATCCCGCAACGGGAAGAGGGCCAATTGACGCACGATTTTTTCGCTGCCGACAGGATTCCGGATGGCGGGCCCCGCCGTTTCATGACAGGTTGCCGCCACATGAACGCCCGATTTCTGATCGCCCTCGCAACCGCCTGCCTTGCCTTCACCCTTCCCAGCCTCGCGGAGGACACGCCGCTGGGCAAACGAATGGATGCCATGAACGAGGCCTACAAGGCCCTGCGCAAGGAAACCGATCCGGCCAAAGCCGCCGAACTCGCCCGGACCGCGCAGACGGAGGCCGCCAAGTCGATGACCGAAACCCCAGCGATGCTCGCCAAGATGCCGGACGGGCCGGAGCGGGCAAAGGCCGCCGTCGAGTACCGCAAGGCGATGGCCCGGCTCTATCTCACGCTCTGCGAGGTCGAAGAGGCCTGCCTCGCCGGCAACCTCGAGGCGGTCAAACCCCTCATCGAGGAAATCAAGAAGCAACGCAAGGCAGGTCACGACCGGTTCATCGAAGACGAGGAGGAATGACTCCCGCTCACTCGACCACCACGCGCGTCCCGGGTTTCACTTTGGAATAAACCGTGGGCACGACTTTCGAAGGCCCGCGGATGCACGCGTGCGACGCCGGCCTGCGGCTCCGCGGGATCGGACCAATGTGATGCCCCACACCGTCGTGCGTGAGCCGCATCCAGTAGCGCATCGGCGCACCCACGAACTTGCCACCCTCGGGCACCGGATCCGAAAACGCGTCGGCATCGCTGTTCACCACTTTCCCGGCCGCATCGTATATCTTGCCGTAGCGGTTCGAACTTTTATCGACGATCTTTTCCAAGATGTAGAACGCGCCCTTGGGCGTCGGCCGGCTCGGCACGCCGGACGAAATCGGATAGTCGATCACCACTTGTTCGCCGTTCATCAGAAACGCGCGCTGCATCGCGAGATTCACCTTGATGTGGGAATTGCCGGGATGGGTCTGCGCCAACAACGCCTCGTCCTTCCAGTGATTGTGGGTCTTCGGATACGTCGGCTCGGCCTTGAAGTGTTCGTAGGTGCCAGGCGGGTGCGGATTCACCGGCCTGCCACCGGCCTCCGCGGCAGGAGGCGCGGTGCGGCTGGCACAACTGGCAAACCAAAGCGAAGCCAGCACGGCAGCGGAATGAGCAAGAATGGGGCGGAGTTTCATCGGAGCAGATGCCCCAGCTTTCGAGAGAGTTCGCGAAAATGCAATCCCACATCGGATCGCTGACACACCCGGATCATCGGTATGGGACCCGCATGGGCACCTCCCGCCACCAAGGCCCGCCACGGACGACTTTCATCAACCCGCAAGCACCCGGAGCCAATCCATCCGCACCAGCCCCTGCCCTCCAGACCCATAGGATCGGTCAGAATCGCCAGCGTTGATTGGAAAAACAGATAAAGGGTCTGTCCCTCTATCTGATTTCTGGCGTCTTCGGCCTCCAAGGCCCGGCTCTCTCCGCAACTTGCGCGGGCGATCGGGGTTGAAAGATCGAGAGGAGTTTCGATGTACGCAAAACGTAGTCAAATAAAATTGAGAATGCGACGCATGATGCGCGGTGCGGTCGCCGGGATTCTCTTTCTTGCCGCACCCGTCACCCAAGGCCGGACGTTCGACCTGATGTTGCATTGGAACGGACCGGATGCCGCGCAACCGCTCGAAGGTTCGTGGTCGACCCTCGCCGGCAAGGAGTATGTGGTCGAGACCGCCTCCGATCTGAGCGATTGGTCGCTCTTGCACGAAATGAAGCTGGGAGACGGCTCGCCCACCCTGCAGGCGCTCCCCTGGACGAATGACCGGCGGTTTTTTCGGGTCTGGGAACTTTCCCCTTCCAACAAGGCATGGGTCACACCCGAGGCGGTCACTCCATTGGCATCATTGAATCTGTTCCGCAGTCCCGCACTGAACCGGCCGGTCAGCTACCACATCATGCTGCCGACCTCCTACGCGACACAGCCGGAGAGACGCTACCCGGTCATCTATTGGCTGCACGGATCCGGAGGCGGCATCGACGGCATCGCGCAGCTCGCCAACTTTTTCAGCAATGCGATGACGGCGGGACGCATGCCGCACGCGCTCGTCGTGTTTCCCAACGGGCTGCCCAACAGCATGTGGTGCGACAGTAAGGACGGCGCGACCCCGGTAGAGACGATCGTGATCGACGAGTTGATCCCGCACGTGGACCGCAGCTACCGGACCATTGCGTCGCGGGCGGGACGCATCGTCGAGGGATTCAGCATGGGTGGCCACGGCGCAGGGCGCTACGGATTCAAGTTCTCGCAAACGTTCCGGGCGAGCTCGCTGCTTGGTGCCGGACCGCTCCAGCTCGACTTCCTCGAAAACGACCCGGACCTGCAGCCGATCGAGTTGCGCCGGGCGTTGTTTGCACAGGTGTACGACAGCGACATGAACTATTACCTCGCCCAACATCCGCGAACCTGGGCGGAGTCGCGAGCCGGGCAACTGCCGGCTGATCATCGAATCCGCATCGTGGTCGGCACGGCGGACACCATGCTGGGCAACAACCGTGAACTGCGCGACCACCTCATCGCACTCGGCATCCCGCACGATTACATCGAGGTGGCCGGTGTCGGACACAGCCCTCTGCCCACCCTCACCGGCGCCGACAACGCGGACTTTTATCAATCCGTGCTGAGCGGTGCCGAATAGCTAAGCCGACGGGTCATCTGGCATCACCATCCGGGCCGTGCAACTCGGCAAAGACCATCGTTCCATTCCCAGTCTGCAAGGTGCTGGTGACCACGACCAGAGCAGTGCTGCCGATTTTCGCCGAACCGTGGTTGACCACGATCAGTGTCCCATCGGAAAGATAGCCCACGGCTTGGTGATCTTCTTTTCCGGCCCGAACGAGGGGCAGCCGGATCCGCTGGCCGGGAACCACCACCGGTTTAAGCGCTTCATCGAGTTCTTGGATGCTCAAGACATCGATTCCCTGCAGCCGTGCGACACGGGCAAGCTGTTCGTCCAGCGTCATCAGGCGCGCACCAAGAAGGCGGCACATCTCGATCCAGCGCGCGTCGCTGGGAGTGTCAGGGGCACCCGCATCCTGCGTGTCATGAATGGTCACTTGGAATTCACCGGATTTCTGCATGCGATCGAGCCGCTCAAGCGCCTGCTCGGCACGCTGACGACCGCCCCCCGTGCCGGATGCCGCCGTCGTGCGGAGGGATTCCAGAACGAATCGCGGAACAATCAGGCGTCCGCGCAGGAAGCCCGAGCGCAGGATGCCCTCGACCCGCCCGTCAATCACCGCATCGGCATCAAGCACGAACGGTTGTCCGCTTGCAGCATCTTCACGGAAGCGCACGTAGGGGATGATGAATGCGAAGTCGTCGCGGTTTCCGCGCAATGCCAGCACGGCACCGAGAAAACCCAGGCTTGCGAAAAGCGTCACATCGAAGGCGAGGCGCATGGCCGCCACAAAATCCTCGGTACTGGTTTGCGCAGCGACGTCACTGCGGAATGGAATCTCGAGAAGCTTGGAAATCTCGACCCGTGTGAGCAGCCACGCACAAAACAAGCCGACTCCAAGGCCGAAGGTCGCCGTAGAGAAACCGCGCAGAGTGAAGCCGCGCATCAGCGATTCGATCCAGATCACCAGACCAGCGACCGCCAGTCCGACCACCAGCCCCGTCGACAGCGGAATCTCGTACATCGTGCCGCGGGTGCTCAGCGCGATGGCGATGCCCGCGGCCTCGCAAATCAGGAGGTAGGTGAGCCGTGCAATGTTGACGGATGGAATCGAAGCCATGATGCCGACCTGTTGATCGCCGAGCGCGTGCTTGGGTGCAAGGCCGAAAGAACCAGCGACGACCTCCATTTCACAGTTGCCGGCGAAACCCGTCTCCGCGAAAACCGGATGTGTACGCCGCACCATGAAAGCCCTCGCCCCCTGCATCCTCGTTCTCGCCGCCGCATGGTTTCTTGTGGCCGGCAGCCCGCCCGCCGAAACCCCGCCGCCCGGAGCCGCGGAAAACATCACCGCGGCGATCCCGCCGGAGCCGATGGCAAAGCCACTCAAACCACGCAAGCTGCTCGTCTTTTCCAAGACGAACGGCTTCCGTCATGCGTCGATCGCCACCGGCAGGCTTGCGCTTGCCGAGATGGGTCGCGTCACGGGTGCCTACGAGGCGGTGCTGAGCGAGGACTTGGCGGACTTCGAGGAAGCTCGGCTCACCAACTTCGATGCCGTCTGCTTTCTCAGCACGACGCAGAACGTCTTTTCGCCGCGGGCAGCCGAGTTCAATGCAATGGACGATGCGGGCAAGAAAGCCGCGATGGAAAAGGACGCGCGGCTCAAGGGGAACCTGATGCGCTTCGTGAAATCCGGACATGGATTCGTCGGCATCCACGCCGCCACCGACACCTGCCAGGAGTGGGCCGAATACGGCCGCATGATCAACGGGTTTTTCGATGGTCATCCATGGAACGCCGACACGATGGTGAGCATCGAGGTGGAACCTGGACAGGAGCAGCATCCGCTTGCGGCGATGTTCGATGGACGCAATCTGGAATTTCAGGAAGAAATCTACCAATTGCGCGACCCTTACGACTCGAAGTCCGTGCACATGTTGTTGCGGCTGGATACCGCACGCACCGACATGACGCGCCCGGGCATCAAGCGCACCGACGGTGACTTCGGCGTTTCTTGGGCGCGGCACTGGGAACAGGGCCGGGTGTTCTACACGTCGATCGGTCACAACCACGAGATGTACTGGCATCCGAAAGTGGTGCGCCATTATCTCGCAGGCATCCAATGGGCGCTCGGTGACTTGAACGCCGAAGTCAACGCGGGCAAATGACCGACATCACGATCGGCTGCGTGTGCTTGCGCACCGCCGCCTATCGTTTTTCCAGCTGATCGAGTTCGTCGCGGAGAAAATCCATGAGCTGGCGCAGCTCATCGACGTGACCCTGCATGTCCTTCATTCGGATCCGGCCCATGCGCCCTTGCGGTGGTTCGGGCAACTCGGTGGTGAAGGCCGGTCCCCTCCCCGCTTCCGCACGGGCGAGAGCGGCAGCCGGCTCGCCAGCCGATGAGGCGAGCAACTCCTGGATTCTCGCCGCGGGCAGGATGAACGAACGAGTGCGATCGGCTCGAGCAATCGTCACGCCAACCACCTCTCCTTTGAGATTCACCACAGGCCCGCCAATCTGATTCGGCTTGGGCCGCATGTCGCTTTGGATCACGCGGCTGAAGTCATCGCGAACGCGGCTGAGCGAACCACCCAAACGCTCGGTGATGCGGATTCGGTCGCTCTTCAACTTGGGCGCTTCCGGTAGTTTTCCGAGGATCACCTCATAGGCCGCCTCCACACCATCTCGTGTTGCGACCACGGCGACCTTCGATCCGGGCTGCTTTCCTGACAACACGTGTTTCAATTCCATGAATCCCGAGAGATCGCGGCCATCGATCCGGGTGAGGATGTCGCCTTGCAGCAAACCGGCTTGGGCGGCACCTCCGTCGGGCTCCACCGACGCGATCCGGACACCGGATCCTGTAAATCGCGGATCGACGCGCACACCCAGTCCGCCCGAGCCCGCGTCTTTCAGCAGACGTTCCTCCACCGCAACCACACCGAACGCCGCAAGGTCGCCATCCGGCTGAGGAGCGGCGAGAAACGATCCGAGCGGCAGAAGCGCCATCGTCCATCGCACTGCGGGCAATGGATCGCCATCGATGCGCAGCACCGCAAGATCGTCGTCTTCATAAACCCCGGCCACCACACCCATGCGGCTTGGTCCTTCGCCCGGCTCAATCACGAAGGTCGATTCGAGAGGATCGGCCAGTTCGCTGAATTTCGTGATCACGGTACGACCGTCGCCGGTCACCGTGCCATAAGCGAGGCGCTCGCCATCGAGCCAGATGCGCACGGTCGATCGCGCGGCATCCGCGATCAATGGTGCCAGCGTGTCGTTGAATGCGCGTGACTGGTCGTCGATGGCCGTACGCTCTTCTGGGCGAATCAGGGGTAGATCCTCCTGATCGTCGCGAGCAGCCAAGGCGGCACCGGTGATCAGGCACGGCAAGAGCGCACAGCGGGCGATGATGCGTGGAATCTTCATGAGGGATCGAACACTTCGTTGCGCGATTTCAGCGTGACCTCGACATCGAATTTGCGTTCGTCGCGCAGCAAGGCGACTTTCACCTGCTGCTCCGGCTGACGCTTGGCGAGCAACTGCAGCAGATCGGCCGCCTTCGCGACCGGGTCTCCGTCAATTCCGCAGATCACATCACCGCGGCGGATTCCCGCCAAGCCAGCCGGCGACCACGGCAGCACAGCTCGCACGATCACACCATCGATACCCCGCAGCGGGCGGCCCATTTCGATGCCGAGCACCGGCATTTCGGGATTGGCCAGCGGATTCAACTCGAGCTTGCCCCACTGATCTCCGGCGAGGAGCCGCTCCCACTCGTTTCGGAATCCATCAATGCCGGCGTGATTGTTCACCTTGAGCGATCTGCCGATCGACGAGTTGATGCCGACCAGACGCCCGTCAAGATCGAGGATGGGGCCGCCCGAATCCCCGGGAATGAGCGTGCAATCGGTGGTGAAGAAATTCCCGGGTCCTTTCGAAACGACCCTGCCAAAGCGCAACGGCGGAGTGCGCGTGGCATCGAATCCCGCCGTGTGGCCCAGCGCGACGAGAAATTCGGCGGCTTCAAGGCCGCCTGATTCGCCCAGCGTGACATGCGGCCAGTCGCCCTGCTCGGTGATGCGCACCATCGCAATGTCCTTGGAGTAATTCGCACCTAGAATTTGGCCGTCGGTTTCCCTTCCGTTGGGAAACACCACGCGCACCCGGGCGGACCCCTGAATCACGTGGGCAGCGGTCAGCACGAGACCATCGGCGGAAACCACCACGCCGGAACCGCTGCCTTCCGGGCTCGCGGTCGAGCCACCGGTGATCAATGCGACGGTCGCCGGCATCGCCCGCGCGGCAACCGACGCGACCTTGGATTCGAGTGCGACCAGATCGCCGACCGTGCGCAACGGGCTGGCGGCGGCCGCGAGTGCGTTGAGACAAGTGAACCCGGCGGCCAGCCAGGCGGATCGTTGCGTTTTCATGTTCTGCCGATAGGTGAGCGATGCAAGCGGACGGATTTGTGCAGGCCTGGTCTGATCGGCATCAGGATCATCACGATTGCCGAGATTGCAACCCGATCCTCAGCGCCGCGCCAGTGCGACAAGCACCGCCTTCTGGGCGTGTAGCCGGTTTTCGGCCTGCAGGAAGATGCTTGCGGCGTGGCGTTCAAGGGTCTCCTCGCTGATCTCCTTGCCGCGGTAGGCCGGCAGGCAGTGCAGAACGATGTGGCCCTCCGCCGCACGGGAGAGCAGTGCATCATTCACCTGGAAACCGGCGAATTCCTGCTCCTTGTCCTTTTGATCCTCCTGCCCCATCGACAGCCAGACGTCGGTGTTGACGACGTGCGCGCCATCGACTGCCTCTCGCGGGTCGTGAGTGATGCGGACCCCGGGCGCATTGAGATCGTTGAGAAACCCTTGCGGCGGTGCGCAGGTCGGCGGCGTGGCGATCACCAACTCGAAACCGAGTTTTCTGGCCGCCCACATCCACGAACGCGTCATGTTGGAAAACCCGTCGCCGACAAACGCGATCTTGCGCCCCTCCCAGCTTCCCAACGTTTCCCGGATCGTCAGCAGATCGGCGAGGATCTGACACGGATGCTCGTCGTCGGTGAGCGCGTTGATCGTAGGGATGCCGGAGAGTCGGGCGAATTCCACCAGATCCTGTTGGGCATATGTGCGGATCACGCAGCCATGCACCATGCGGCCCAGAACGCGGGCCGTGTCGCGGATCGGCTCGCCGCGGCCCAACTGGATTTCGTTTTTCGAGAGGAACAGCGGAAAGCCGCCGAGTTCGCGGATGCCGACCTCGAACGACACGCGTGTGCGCGTCGATGACTTGGTGAAAATGAGCGCCCAGGTTTGGCCGGACAGTGGCTGCGGGCCGCCTTCACCGCGCGCGGCTTTGAGCAAGGCCGCCGAGTCGAGGAGCGCGGTGATCTGATCAGCCTCGAGAGATTCGATGGAAAGAAGGTGGTTCATGATAGGGGAAAGAAGGAGAATCCGATCCAAAGCGTCCCGTGATCTGGGGTCAGGGACGAGTCGCGTTGACGGAAAGCACCGCGGCAAGCAACCGGATGATGTCGGCCGCCGCCTGTCGGCCGGTGTCGAGCACTTCCTGGTGATCGAGCGGCTCACTCGAAATGCCCGCCGCCCAATTGGTGAGGCAGGAAAACGCGGTGACCTTCAAGCCCAGGGCGCGAGCCTGGATGGTTTCCAGCACCGTGCTCATGCCCACTGCATCGGCACCGAGTGTGCGCAACATCCTCACCTCCGCTGGCGTTTCGTACTGCGGTCCGCGCAGCCCCGCGTACACCCCCTCGTGCAATGCCATGCCAAGCGATCCGGCAGTGTTGCGACAAACATCCCGCCAACCGGCGTCGTAAGCCGATGAAAGATCGATGAACTCCGCACCCGGCAGCGGGGAGGTGCCCGTGAGGTTCAAGTGGTCGGCGAGCATCATCCAACCGCCGGGAGCAAACTCCGGATTCAACGTGCCCGCCGCATTGGTGAGTACGAGATGCGTCACCCCTTGCGCGGCCATCCAGCGCACTCCGGCCGTCACCTCCTGTGGCGAGTGCCCCTCGTACAAATGCACGCGGCCTTTCATGGCAACCACCGGCTCCCCAGCCAGCGCACCGATCACAAAGCAACCGGCGTGCCCCGGAACGCGCGACGCAGGCAACCCCGCATCGGCAAAACCGACGACGCGCTCGACTTGGATCGCGTCGGCCAACGGGCCGAGCCCGGAACCTAGAACCATTCCTGTCATGATCGTCGTGAAGTTCGGATGAACGAAACAAAACGTGATAATGAAGCGTTCTCCGCAGGGAGCCAAGCATTATGGCGATGTGATCAGACGATATCCCCGAATCAATACTGCCGCGCGCGGATGAAGAACGGCGCGGGCTCGTCATCGAGCTGGAACCAATGGTCGCCTGTCGTGGCACGGATGCCTTCGTTGTATGGAGTCCATTCGAGCAAATCAGTGGAAGTCTCGAGTTGGTAGCGCTTGCCGATCACCGCCTCGAGCCGGACAGAGTTTCCATCCGTCAGCTCAAGCATGCCGACCAGCGGATGCGCCGACAGGCCGATGAAGCCGTTGAGCGACTCAATGCGGTCCGAAAGTCCGTCGCCGTCGGTGTCGTGGCTCTGCGGATTGGTTCCCAGCAACACCTCCTGGGCGTCGTCGAGTCCGTCGCCGTCGGTATCCGGCAGCGGATCGGCAGTGATCTGAAGGGTGAAGCTCTTTTCAACGCTCACCCCGCGCGAATTCGTCATCAACAACCCCGCCAGATGGTTCCCCGGTTGTGGAACAACATGGTTGATGAGGAACTTCGCCGATTCGGGCACCGCGCCGTCGACCGAGTCGTGATAGAAATAGGAAGGAAGGCGGTCGGCGTTGAAGTCGGAGAGCGTCATCCGGATGATCGCGTCGACGTGGAGATACGGCAGCGTTTGGGAAAATACGCTGTCGGGCAACGGCACGTCGCCACACGCGGCGCGCGCAAGGACTCGCCCGGTCGCGCCGACGACCTCCAGCACGCGGAATTGCGAGCGGATGATCGAGAGCGGCACGTTTAGGGTGAGGTCGCACCTGCCCTCGGAGACAGCCGCGCGCTGCGCCAGGGTGACCGGGATGCGGTGATCGGAAAAACCATCCGTCAGGGCGCATTCAAACTGGGTGGTGTCTCCCGAGAGCAGCTCCGTATCGATCGATCCCTTGAGGCTGATCTTGATCTGCACCTCACCGGTCCACGAATCGATGGATTGAATCGAGGTGTCCGCCGAGCCGATCGCCTCGTCCGTGAGCCAATAGCCTTTGCCCTCGGCAACGGGTTGCGGGCAAATGCGGATCTTTGCAAGCCCTCCGGCAAAATAGAGGCCCCGGAGGAGTTCGCGGTGTGTGCCCTCGAACAGCGTGGTCGACGCGCTGCGCAGGACGGTCGCAGTCCTGGGATCGGCGACGACGTAGTACAGGTGTTGGGGAATGAAGCCCGCGGGCACGAGCAGTTGTGGCGCTTGGTGGAGCCATCCCTGGGTGCCCGCACCCCGGAATTGCGAGATACTGAACTCCTTGAGCGGACGCTCGATCTTCAACGCCTGGAACTCCACCTTGCCATCGGCGATGTATTCGAGCTCTGCGTCGAGGACCGACCCGTCCAGCATGAACAGCTCTTGGATTCTTCCTGCCTCCGCATATGGAACCGAAAGGTTGCCATAGGCGGGGAAACGCAGGCGGATCGGCTCGACGCCCGGTGGGAACAGGATCATCGATGCGCCGCCCAGCATGCCCCGCCCGAGAACATCCCGAAGCGAGGCCGCTTCCTCAAGCAACGACACGAGGGGCACCGCGGGTGCCGCAGTGCCGTTCGAAACCTTGTCGAGGATCGGATAGAGCACGGAACGGCGGATACCCAGGTCCGCCAGCATGCCGGCGAAGGGCTGGACACCACCGGCAACCCATGCCTCCACATCCTGCGCCACAAGCGCATCGGACAGCCAGCCGTACTGCGACATCAGGCAGTCGAACATCGACTGCCGCTGGCACGCCTTGGGGTCGCCCGCCTGCTCGCCTTGGATCGCCCACGTGTCGAGAGAGACTCCCGTGTTGTTGTCCACGCGCTCGTTGATCTCCGCGTTGGGAACCCACGGCATGTAGAAACGGAACGGCGTCGGCTCGTCGTAATGGAGGTTCCACAAATTCACCCATCCGCACACCCGCCGGATCAACGCATCGGGGTCTTGCTCCTGGCGCGTGACCCACCACGCAGCACTGACGAATTCCGCCGGGAATTGCTGCGGATTCTCCAGGATGTATGACGCGCTCTGGATGAACGCGGCGAGGTTCGCGACCAGGAATTTCGTGCCCGTGCAGGGCGTGGTGCCGACGTACACCGGCTGCTGCATCGAGACAAATCCAGATGCCGGCAGCGCCGGCACCATGACCCGCTGATTGGTGACGAGGTTGTGGACGGGAATGCGGATCCTGCTGCCGTTGAACTCGAATTCCATGCCAAGATGAACGGGTGTGCTCTGCATGCCGCCGAGATTCTTCACCACGACGTCGAGCTCCACCCGCCAAGTGCCGTTGGCTCCGGCCACGCTACGCACCCCTGATTCCTCGAACGAAAGATCCACAAGCTGGGCACCCGGATTGTGGGCGCGATGCTCGTCAGCTGTGAACCGCTGGGTCGTATATCCACGATCAAAATAGGAAGCGATCCGGTCGAACTCGTCCTGAAACAAGCGCGCGTGGCCTTGTCTGTTCGGGTGGAACCAGTACATGACTTCCGGGTGGGTTATCGGATTCGGCGGAAAAGCACCGCACCCTGGCACAGCAGCGAAAAGCCGGTCAGGGGAATACGACATCGAGCCTTTGGTGTGGGAATCGGTGATCTCGTCCGAGATGGGTGTGCCGTTGTGTCCGGTGATGTGGATCCGCCCCCCAATGCCGTCTTTGTCGCAGGACAGCACCCATCCATTCACCTCGGGCATGTAGGATCTGAGAATTTGATATGCCTCCCCCGCCTCGATTCCCACCATCTCCGCACAGCGCTGGAATTGCATCCAGTCCAGCACCGGCTGATTGCCGTATGGGAATCCGACGGGATTGGGGTACGAGCTCATCACGATGTTCTTGAACATGCGGCCGCGGAAGAAGTTCGCGCCAGGCGCAAGCACACGCTCGTCGAGCCTCGAGAACTGCTCGGACAACGGAGGGCATTCGGAAATCGGATTGGACCGATTGCCCATGAAGTTCTTCGCAAACGTCGTGCGCTCACTGCCGTTCATGAGCATTTCATTACTCCATAGGATTCTCAGATTCTGGTTAGATGGCGGATTGGGGCGCAGACCGTCGTCCCAGGTCATCATCTGGGTCAGGATGTCGGAGAAAGCGGCGTCGTTGCCTCCGTGGGAGAAGCAGAGCAGGTCGTAATCGGCCGCGGGCATGGCGTTGATCTGGCGCGCGAACGTGGTCGGCCCCTTGCGGTTGACCACGCTCGCATCGGGATTGCCATAGTAGTCGTCCCAAATCGTCGAATCCCAGGGCACAGCGTCACCGGTCCACATCGTCGGCATGATGGTCCAGACGTCGTCCGGATCGAGATCATAGAGGATCGCCCCGGACCAGCTTTGGTTGACGTAGTACATCCCGGTTTTGTGCTGCAGCACGTTCGCGTTGTAGGATTTTCGGTGACCGAACTTCACGGAGCGGTGCCAATGGGAGAAGACCGAACGATGGCCGAAGTAGCTCATCTGGTCGGGACTCCACAGGTAGTGGTTGTAGATGCCTTGCCACGGATTGGGAGCGCCCTCCCCGCTGGAGAATGAATCCCCCGCAACGGCGACGCGCACCGAATTGGGAATGTAGGAACTGCGGACGTCGCCAATGTCGGCAGCACCGCCCGCGACCCGGATCCAGCAATAATGGACGCCCGAGTCGAAGACGCCGGGCATGGTCGGATACGACCGGTTGCGGGCCGCATCATGAAGGCTAAAGGCAACGGACAAACGCGAGGTGTTGAGCTCATTGCCGATCATCGGGTTGTCGTAGAGCAGGCTCGTCGCATAAGGCGACTGGGGATCCCGCACGGCACGGCTCACCTGGATGTCGGTTTGCCCGTCGCGATCGAGATCGAAAAAACGGATGAAAAAATCCCGATATCGGTTCAGCAGGAAGGTGGTGAAGTCGGCTTGCTGGGCATAGTCCGCGGTCCGCTGTGCGTTGTCCGTGTAGCCGGACAAGAGGTTTTGCGGGGTCCGTGAAAGAATCTCCGGCATGGCCATGCAGCCGTCGTAGTAGCAATCAAGCCTATCCGAGTCGGCCGCCAGGGCCGTGAGGTGGTCGGAACTCAACCGTTCATATTCAGTGAGCATGCTTACCCGGCACGACTGAGAATAGTAAGTTTCTTGGATAACCAATTCACTATAATTATCTGATGAGTCGTGGGTTTGCCTGTCAATGCAAATCACGCCGAACCTGTGTCCCCAGCGACTTCCCTGTGCCGATTCGACCGCCCTTTATGGCCCGTGGGCCGCGGCAATGGGCATGCTCAATTCCAAGTCGGCAAACCGAGCATGTCCGGCAGGGCCACCCGCGGCCGGGCGGTGAGGATTTCAGGTTCGCCCTCGGTGACCAACACGGTGTGCTCAAAATGGGCGGATGGCTTGCGGTCGGCGGTGATGACGGTCCAGCCGTCGTCGAGGATGCGCACCCCGCCGCTGCCGGCATTGACCATCGGCTCGATCGCCAAGGTCATGCCGGGCATGAGCAGCGGAGTTTTGCCCTGCGGCCGGTAGTTCGGGATCTGCGGCTCCTCGTGGAGGCGGCGGCCGACGCCGTGACCGACGAATTCACGCACGACCGAAAATCCCAGCGGCGCGACGAATGCCTCGACGGCACCGCAGAGTTCGGCCAGCCGGTGGCCGGCGCGTGCATGGGCGATCGCGCGGTAGAGTGATTCCTCGGTAGCGGCGAGCAGGCGGCGCGTCTCGAGCGGAATGTCGCCCGCGGCGATAGTCGTGGCATTGTCGCCAATGAAGCCGTCCTTCACCACGCCCACGTCAATCTTGACGATATCACCGGGCCGGATGAGGCGTTCACCGCCAATGCCGTGAACAACCTCCTCGTTCACGGAAATACAAATCGTGCCAGGAAATCCCCGGTAGCCGAGGAAGGCGCTGGTGCACCCGTGCGCGCGAATGAGGTCGGCAGCGAGTCGATCGATCTCACCGGTGCTGCGGCCGGGCGTCACCTCGCGGGCCAGTGCCTGGAGGATCGCCGATGCCGCAGCGCCTGCGGCGCGCATCCGCTCGATCTCGCGGGCGGACTTGATCGGGATGCGCGGTTTGCGGGACACGAAGCAGGAAAGCACGGTATCGGGAAGCGCCAGCCGCGGAGCGCGATGCTGACGGGAGCGTCGCATCACGGCAGGGCGGTCATTCGCCGGAATTGCCGGACTCGGACTCCGGTTCGGCCTGCTCCGGTGCCGGAGATTCAGTTGGCGCGGATTCCTGCGCAGGGGACGACTCCGGCGTGGCGGACGTTTCGGGAGCAACGTCCTCCGAAGAGTCGCCGACATCACCGGAAGTTTGGGCATCTGCAGCATCGCCGTCTTGTTGGGATGCATCCCCCTCTCCATCACCGGTCTTCGCATCTTCTTCACCGGTCGGTTTCGGCTCGGTCGTTTGCGTCAATGGTGCGGTCGGCGCATCCGGCTGGTTGGCGCGGTTGTACACGTAAGCGGTGATCGCCAGCACGATGAGCAGGGCGATGACGGTCCACAGATAGACGATCGCGGTGCGCGGTGCAGCGTTGCTGCCCTGCTTGAGGCGATCGTAGCGACCCTTGAGTTTTCCTTTGCGGAGGAACCCGTCGTAGTGGCGCTGCAGCAGCTGTGTTTCGACCTGACGCATCACATCGAGCACCACACCCACCATGATGAGCAGCGAAGTGCCGCCGAAGAACTGCAGCACCAACGAGCCGGGCGGCAGCTTCACCAACGCGCCGACCGCGACCGGCAGCACGAAGAGCAGCGTGAGAAAGACGGCACCGGCAAAGGTCAGGCGCGTCATCGTGAAGTCGAGGAAGTCGGCAGTGGGCTTGCCCGGGCGCACGCCGGGGATGTAGCCACCGTTGCGCTTGAGGTCCTCGGCGATCTGCGACGGCTGGAACATCATCGCGACCCAGAAATAGGAAAAGAGAAAGATGCCGATGCCGCCGAGCACGTAGTACCAGGTGCCGCCGCCCACCAGTTCGCCGTAGAGCTTGGTGGACCATCCCTGACCTGCAAAAAACCACTGGAGCATCATCGGCGGCAGCGAGAGCACCGCCGATGCGAAGATGATCGGCATCACACCCGAGTAGTTCACCTTGAGTGGCAGATATTGGGTCTGCCCGCCGAACTGCTTGCGGCCGACAACCCGCTTGGCGTACTGGACCGCGATGCGGCGCTGGGCCTGGGTGATGGCGATGGTCGCCGCGATCACGACGAGCAGCAGTGCGATCATCACCACCATCATGATCGAGTTGTACTTGCTGACTCCATCGCCGGTGACGAAGTAGTTCCACGCTTGGATGAGCGCGCCGGGAAGGGCGGAGATGATGTTGACCGTGATGATGATCGACGTGCCGTTGCCGATGCCTTTTTCGGTGATTTGGTCGCCGATCCACATCAGCAGCACGGTGCCGGCGACGATGGTGACCACAGTGAGGAGCATCCAGCCGACCGACGGATCGGGAACGAGTTCTCCGAAGCGCTCGATGCCCGCCATGTACGGGATGTTACCCGGCGAGGTGAGCGACTTCGCGACGAAGAAGCCCTGGACGATGGCGATGGCGATGGTGATGTAGCGCGTGTACTGGATGATCTTCTGGCGTCCGCCGTCCTCACGCGCGAGGCGCGACAGCTTCGGCACCACGGCCGTCATGAGCTGCACCATGATCGACGCCGAGATGTAGGGCATGATGCCGAGCGCGAAAATACCCGCCTGCTGGAGGCCGCCGCCGGAAAAGACCGTGAGCAAAGCGGTGATGCCACCGGTCGGGCTGGCCGGATCCTGCTTCTGGAGATCATCCAGCCAGGCCTTGATCACCGAGGCATCGACGCCGGGCAACGTGATGTGCACGCCGAGGCGGATGATGACGATGAGGGCGAGCGTGAAGAGGATGCGGTCCCGGAGTTCGGGGACCTTCCAGGTATTGGCGAACGCGGAGATCATGACGGATGGGCTTGGGATGCGGCGCGGGCGTCAAACGCGCGAAGAGGAGGCGCGCGGAACGCCTCCCCGACCGAATGGCAATGGACGCAGTGATTTCAACAGGGAATCAGGCTTGAATGCTGCCGCCGGCCTTCTCGATCTTGGCGCGCGCCGCGGCGCTGACCTTGCCGATCCGCACGCTGTAGGATTTTTCGACTTCGCCGTCGGCGAGAAGCTTCACCACGTCGCAGCGGCCGTTGAGTAGACCGGCTTTGCGCAGCGAATCCTCGTCGATGACCGCACCGGCTTCGAAGCGGGCATCGAGATCACCGACATTGACGACGCCGACCTTGTCGCGGAACTGGAAGTTGTTGAATCCGCGCTTGGGCAGTCGGCGGTGGAGCGGCATCTGTCCGCCCTCGAAACCGACGCGTGTGCCGCTACCGGAGCGCGCCTTCTGGCCCTTGTTGCCTTTGCACGCGGTCTTGCCGTGACCGGAGCTTTCGCCGCAGCCGAGGCGTTTGACACGGCGCTTGGCACCGGGGTTGGGGCTGTAGTCGTGAAGTTGCATGGGGTGTGAGCGGGTGGTGATGGTGGGGGAGTGTGGCGGTTCCGGGGAAAGAGACACAAGACTTCAAGATTCAAGAAAGAGTGCTGCTTGGGCGCCGATCATGGGCTGTTTTCTTGCGTCTTCGAGTCTTGGGTCTCGGATCTTCAGATGGCTTTTTCCTTTTTCTTCCCGCGCGAGCCGAGGATCTGATCGCGGGTGCGGAGTTGGGAAAGCGCTTTGAGCGTGGCCTTGACTACGTTGGCGTGGTTGGAAGAACCCATCGACTTGGCGAGGATGTCGCGGATTCCGGCAGCCTCGCAGACGGCGCGGACACCGCCACCGGCGATGATCCCGGTACCGGGGGAGGCCGGCTTGAGCAGTACCTTGCCACCGCCGAACTCCGCGTAAATCTCGTGCGGGATCGTGCCCTCGGCGAGATTCACCGGCTTGAGCACCTTGCGCGCGCTTTCGCTGGCCTTGCGGATCGCGTCGGCCACTTCGTTGGCCTTGCCGAAGCCGAGGCCCACCTTGCCGATGCGGTCCCCCGACACCACCAGCGCGGAAAAGCTGAAGCGGCGTCCGCCCTTGACCACCTTGGCACAGCGGTTGATGAAAACCACCTTTTCGGAAAGCTCGTTGCCTTCGGCATCCGTCGGGACTTGGCGTTCCTCGCGGCGTGGTCCGCCACGTGGCGCGCGTCCACCGCGGCGTTCAGGCGCCTGCCCGGCAGCCTGCTCGGGTGCCTGTGCAACCGCGACGGCAGCGACGGCGGTCTCGACAGCCGTTTCCTGCGGCGCTTCCTGCGCGGCGGCGGCCGATGCTTCGTTTTCAGGAGTGGTGACCATGATGGGGATCGGTGGATTCGGAATGGGGTGATGTCTTCAGAACTGGAGTCCGCCTTCGCGCGCGGCATCGGCGAGGGCTTTGATCTTGCCGTGATAGAGGTGGCCGCCACGGTCGAACACGACGTTGGCGATGTTCGCGGCTTTCGCGCGTTCGGCGACGAGTTGGCCGACCTTGCGGGCGGATTCGACATTCGATGCCGCCTTTTCGAACGACTTGTCGAGCGTCGATGCGGCGGCGAGCGTGCGACCGGCGGCATCGTCGATGACCTGTGCGTAGATGTGCTGGTTGGACGTGTGCACGGCGAGGCGTGGGCGCTCGGTCGTACCGGAGACCTTGCGTCGGATGCGCTGGTGGATGCGCTGGCGGATGTTCTTGCGTTGGATGGTGCTCATGATGCCCTGGTGGTTGCGGGTTGGGTGCGGCCGTGTCACTTGCCGACGCTCTTGCCTTCCTTGCGGCGGACGTGTTCGTCGGAGTAGCGCACGCCCTTGCCCTTGTAGGGTTCCGGCGGGTAGTAGCCGCGCACTTCGGCGGCGAACTGGCCGACGAGTTGCTTGTCGATGCCTTCCACCTTGATCTTGGTGTTTTCGTTGACGGTGACGGTGAGTCCGGCCGGGATCGGGTGGAGCAGCGGATGCGAGCGGCCGAGCGAAAGGTCGAGATCCTTGCCCTTGACCGCGGCGCGCAGACCGACGCCATGGATTTCGAGATCCTTGACGAAGCCCTTGGAGACGCCGACGACCATGTTCTGGATCAGGCTGCGGGCGGTGCCATGGAGCGCCTTGTGACGACGCGTTTCCGCATCGCGGGAAACGGTGATGCCGCCGTCGCCGGTGGCGAGCGAAATGCCGTCCGGGAGCCGGAGGTCGAGTTTACCCTTGGGTCCTTCGACCACGACGGTGCGGCCGTCGAGCTTGACGGCCACCTTCTCGGGGAGGGTGATTGGTTTGAGTCCTACGCGTGACATGGGAGTGGTTGCCTTTCGTGTCGTTCGGGAGATTACCAGACCGTGGCGAGCAACTCGCCGCCGACGTTGTGCTTGCGCGCATTGCCGCCGGACATGACGCCTTTCGGCGTGGAGAGGATGGAGATGCCGAGGCCCGACATGACGCGCGGCAACTCGTTGGCACCGACGTAGTGGCGGCGGCCGGGACGCGAGACGCGCTTGAGGTCGGTGAGGACCGCGCGGCCGTCGACGAATTTCGGCTTCACCTTGATGCGGGTGTGGTCGCCGGTGACGACCTCGTAGTTCCAGATGTAGCCTTCCTCTTGCAGGATGCGGGCGATATCCGCCTTGATGCGCGAGTAAGGGGCGGTGAACTCCTCGTTGCCGGCGCGGGCGGCGTTCTTGAAGCGCGTGAGGAAATCGGAAATGGGATCGGTGAGAACGGCCATGGGGTCGGGGTCGTGGAGAGGTTGCGGTGCGGGTGGATCAGGCGGCGGCGGTCTCGCCTTCGGTCTTCTTCGATTCGCGGAAGGGCAGACCCAGCTCGGTGAGCAGGGCGCGGCCTTCGGCGTCGGTGTTGGCGGAGGTGACGAAGATCAGGTCGAAGCCGATGGTGCGCTTGATCTGGTCGATTTCGATTTCCGGGAAGATCGACTGGTCGTTGATGCCGCAGGCGTAGTTGCCGCGGCCGTCGAACGACTTGGATGGAATGCCCCGGAAGTCGCGGATGTTGGGCGCGGTGATGTGGATGAAGCGCTGGAGGAACTCCCACATGCGGGTGCCGCGCAGCGTGACGCGGGCACCGAGCACCTCGCCTTGGCGGAGCTTGAAGTTGGCGACGGCCTTGCGCGAATGGGTGAGCGCCGGGCGCTGGCCGGTGATCTTCTGGATCTCGTTGGCGGCGTCCTCGACGGCGACCTTGCGGTCGGCCGCCTTGCCCATGCACGAGGTCACGACGATCTTCTCGAGTCTCGGGACCTGGTGGATGTTGGTGTAGCCGAGCTTGCTGCGGAGGGCCGGGACGACCTTTTCCTTGTAGTGTTGCTGGAGTGCGGGTGTTTTCATCGGTGTTGCGGGTCAGCGCGGGTGGTTCGGGGGTGCGGGTGCGCTTAAGCGCGGGCGGATCCCGTGGGGGATCAGCCCGTTTTCCTGACGTTGGAGATGTGGATCGGGCCGTCGATCGTCTTGATGCCGCCGTTGGGATCGGCCTCGGTCGGCCGCACGGCCTTGCGCAGCGGGCGCACGCCCTCGACGATCACGCGGCTGTTGCCGGCGTCGACGGAGAGCACGGTGCCGCGCTTGCCCTTGTGGTTGCCGGTGATGACCTCGACGGTATCACCTTTTTTGACGTGGGTCCGGATTCGGCTCATGGTGTTGGAGGCGGGGCGGGTGGTGATGGGGATCAGAGGACCTCGGGGGCGAGGGAGACGATTTTCATGAACGCCTTTTCACGGAGTTCGCGGGCGACGGGGCCGAAGATGCGGGTGCCGCGCGGGTTGTTGTCCTTGTCGATGATGACAATCGCGTTCGAATCGAAGCGCAGCACCGAACCATCGGCGCGGCGGATCGGGAATGCGGTGCGGACGATCACGGCGCGCACGACGCTGCCCTTCTTGACGGATGCGGTCGGGATCGAATCGCGCACGTGGGCGGTGATGATGTCGCCGACGGCGGCGGTGCGGCTGCGTTTGCCGAGCACGCCAATCATCTTGGCGCTGCGCGCGCCGGTGTTGTCGGCGACGGCGAGCAGGGATTCCATTTGGATCATGGCTTCGTGGGTGGGGTGAGGGCTGCGGGGGAGTGGCGGAAACGCGGGGCGGCGGGGCGATCAATGACCGAGGACCTCGGCGAGCGTCCAGCGCTTGAGTTTGGAGAGCGGGCGGGATTCGACGATGCGGACGCGGTCGCCGACCTTCGCTTTTCCTTCCTCGTCGTGCACGTAGTACTTCTTCGAGCGCTTGACGATTTTATTGAACTGCGGGTGCGGCACGCGCGCGACGTGCTCGACGACCAAGGTCTTTTGCATCTTGTCGGAGACGACGGTGCCGACGCGGGTCTTGCGGACGTGGGCTCGGGCGGCGGGAGTGGATTCGCTCATGGTGGGTGGACGGGCGCGGGTTGTGCGGATCAGGCGCGGGATTTGCCGTGGATGGCGGTGAGGACTTGGGCGGTTTCGCGGCGCACCTGGCGGATGCGCGCGGGATTCTCGAGCTGGCCGGTGGATTTCTGGAGACGCAGATTGAGCGACTCCTGCCGCAGGTCGCGCAGGCGCAGGTTGAGTTCGTCCGCCGAGAGTTCGCGGATGTCTTTGGCTTTGGTCTTGGCCATGGCTGGTGAGGGGCGTGGGTGGTGGATCAAGCGTGCGGATTGCGCGTGACGAGGCGGGTGCGGAGGCCGAGTTTGTACGAGGCGAGACGCATCGCTTCCTTGGCGGCGGATTCGGTCACTCCGCCGACTTCGAAGAGCATGTTGCCGGGCCGCACGACGGCGACCCAGGCCTCGACAGCACCCTTGCCCTTGCCCATCCGCGTTTCAGGCGGACGCGACGTGATCGACTTGTGCGGGAAGATGCGGATCCAGACCTTGCCTTTGCGCTTGAGCGAGCGGGTGATCGCGACACGGCAGGCTTCGATCTGGCGGTTGGTCATCCATCCGCGGTCGAGCGTCTGCAGTCCATAATCGCCGAAGGCGACGGTGGTGCCGCGCTGCGCGTTGCCGGCGCGGCTGCCGCGCTGGCTTTTGCGGAACTTGGTTCGTTTGGGCATCAGGGCCATGGCTCAGTCCTCCTTGGGGGTGAAACGGGTTGCTCGGGGTGTGGGGATATCGTCTTCGGGCGAAACGGGATCGATCATGCGCGGGGCGGTCGGCGGTCGCCACGCGGCGGGCGCGGCCCGGACGGACGACCGGGGCCGGAGCCGTCGTCCTCCTTTTTGTTGACCCAGCATTTCACACCGATGATGCCGTAGACCGTGCGGGCTTCGGCGAATCCGTAATCGAGCGGCACGCGCAGCGTCTGGAGCGGCACCTTGCCTTGGCGGTAGCCTTCGGCGCGGGCGATGTCCGCACCACCGAGGCGGCCGGCACAACGCAGGCGGATGCCCTCGGCACCGAATTCCATCGCGGTCTGGAGCGCGCGCTTCATCGCGCGACGGAAGCTGATCCGGCGCTCGAGCTGCACGGCGATCTGCTCGGCGACGAGCTGGGCGTCGAGTTCCGGCTTGCGGATCTCAACGATGTCGATCTTGACCTGCGATCCTTTGCATAGATTGCCGATCTCCTGGGTCATGACCTCGATTTCCTTGCCTTGGCGGCCGATGATGAGTCCCGGGCGCGAGGAATGGAGGGTGACGCGCACGCTGTTCCAGGCGCGCTCGATGACCACGCGGGCGAGGCCCGAGTTAACGAGTTTCTTGCGCAGGTAATTGCGGATCGCGAGGTCCTCGTGAAGCTTGTCGGTGTAGTCCTTGCCGCTGGCGTACCATTTGGAGCGCCAGTCCTTGCTGACCGCGAGGCGGAACCCGATCGGATTTACTTTCTGACCCATGTTGTTGGCAGTGTTGTGGGGTGTTGACGGTTCAGGACTTGTCTTCTCCGGCCGAAGGAGTTTCGGCGGGAGCGGCCTCTGCGGCGGCTTTGCGGCTCTTCTTCTCGGGCGGCGCACCGACGAGGGTCACCGAGATGTGACTGCTGCGGCGGATGATCGGGCCTGCGGCACCTTTGGCGCGCGGCTTGTAGCGGCTGAGCGTGGGCGCGGCACCAATGACGGCCTCCTTGATGACGAGCGTGCCGGTGTCGAGGCCGAAGTTGTTGTCGGCGTCGGCGATGGCGGTCTTGAGCGTCTTGCCGATGAGGCGCGCGGCCTTCTTGGGCGTGAAGTTGAGGATGTCGAGCGCGCTCGACACCGGCAGGCCTTGGATTTCGCGGGCGACGTCGCGCGCCTTCTTGGGCGAGATGCGGACGTATTTGCTGGTGCTTCTGACTTCCATGATTCGGCGGGTTGGCGGGTGATGCGTTATTCGAAGGCTTGCGTTTCGAGCATGGCGAGGTCGCCGACGCGCGGAGTGTCGGCGGGGTTGTCGAGCGACTCGACGAAGAGTCCGCCGACGTTCTTGCGGACATCGGCGAGGATGGCTTTGCCGTAGGCTTGTTGGCCGTGGGCGAGACGGAAGGTCATGCCGGTGCGGGCTCCCTGGCTTTCACCGATGTTGAGAACCAGCATGCCGCTTTCTTGGTCGATGCTCACGATCCGGGCCTGCTGCAGCGTGCCGGCGCGCACATCGGGACGCGGCTTTTCGCGGAGGCCGAGCGCGGCGTCAAGCTCGCGCATCGCGGTCTCGACGCGCAGGCGTGCCTCGGGATCCGACGACACGGCGCTGCGGATGTATTCCTGCGCGGCTGTGACGAGGGACATCGACGCGTCCTCGATCTTGGTGCCGCGTTCGTGGGCGATGCGGAGATCGGCCGCGGCTTGGACCAGACGGTCGTCGCCACCGTCCAAGAGGTTCCTGCCGAGTGCTTCGAGCCGTTCGCGCACTTGGGCGAGTTGACGCGACGCCTCCTGTTCCGCGCGGTTGGCTTCGGCGAGGGCGCGTTGCAACGACTGGTTGCGTTGCTCGCTGGCGGCGAGCGCCTGTTGCAAAGCGGCATCCCCCCTGCCCTGCTGCGCGGCGCACGGGCACACCGCGGCGAGCAGCCCGGCGAGGGCGGCGGCGAAGCGGCGATGGTGGCGGATGCGCATGGCGGAGCGGGGCGGACTTGGAGCTTACTTCTTGCCGATGCCGCCGTGCTGGCGGAAAATGCGGGTGGGTGCGAATTCACCGAGCTTGTGGCCGACCATGTTCTCGGTGACGTACACGGGCACGAACGTCTTGCCATTGTGAACGGCGAAGTTGTGACCGACGAAGTCCGGCGTGATCATCGACCGGCGGCTCCAGGTCTTGATCGGCTTGCGGTCCGATCCGGCATCGGCCATCGCATCGATCTTGGCGAGGAGCTTCTGATCGACGAACGGACCTTTCTTGAGGGAACGTGGCATGGGAGACGTGAGCGGGGGTTGAGTTCGGAGGAAACGGATCAGGCCTTCTTCTTGTGGCGGGATTCGACGATGAAGACGCTGGTGGTCTTCTTCGGCTGACGGGTCTTCTGGCCCTTCGCGTGGCCCCATGGGCTGAGCAGGTGCTGGCGTCCGCCGCCCGACTTCGAGCGTCCTTCGCCACCGCCGTTCGGGTGGTCGACCGGGTTCATCGTCATGCCGCGGACGGTCGGGCGCACGCCCTGCCAGCGGGTGCGGCCGGCTTTGCCCGACGTTTCATTCATGTGGTCGCGGTTGCCGACCTGGCCGATCGTGCAGAAGCAACGATCATTGAAGCGGCGGATTTCGCCGGAAGGCATTTTGACGAGTGCCCAGCCGCCATCGCGGTTCGAGAGCACGGCCAACTGGCCGGCGGCACGGGCCACCTTGCCGCCGTTGCCGGGGACGAGTTCAATGTTGTGGATCGAAGTACCGAGCGGCACGGCGCTGAGCGGCATCGCATTGCCGGTCTTGGGTGCGACGTCCTGTCCGGACACCACGGTGTCGCCCACGCCGAGGCCGAGCGGCGCGAGGATGTACGACTTCACGCCGTCCTCGTACTGGATCAGCGCAATGCGGCAGGTGCGGTTCGGATCGTACTCGATGCCGACCACCTTGGCGGAGATGCCATGGCGGTTGCGCTTGAAGTCGATGAGCCGGTAGTGGCGCTTGTGTCCGCCGCCGATGTGGCGGCAGGTGATGCGGCCGGTGTTGTTGCGGCCGCCGCTGCGCTTGAGGGGCACGAGCAGGCTCTTCTCTGGTGTCTTCTTGGTGATTTCCTCGAATGACGGAAGGCTCTTGTAGCGTGCGGACGGGGTGATGGGCTTAAAGTTCTTGAGTGGCATGGCTCTCGGAACGTTGGGGGTGGCGCGGAAGGCTGCGGGAAAGGGGTTTTCAGACAAGATCGAGCGACTCGCCCTCCTTGAGGCGGACGACGGCTTTCTTCCAAGCGGCGGTGCGGCCCTGGTCACCGCGGCGTTTGCGGCGGACCTTGCCGTCGTAGTTCGCGGTGCGCACGCCGACGACCTTCTTGCCGAGGAGTTGTTCGACGGCTTGCTTGATCTCGATTTTATTCGCCTTGCGGTCGACCTCGAGCGTGACCTCGTTGTTGGTCTCCTGGAGCAGCGAGGCCTTCTCGCTGAGACGGACCTGCTTGATGACCTGGTGGATGTGTTTCATGGGCTCGGTGGAGGTTCGTGGGTTCAAGCGCTGCGCTGCGCGAGGGTTTGAAGCGCGTCGCCCACGAGGATGACGGAGTGCGCGAGGAGCAGTTGCTCGACGTTGACATCGGCGGCAGTGACCAACTGCGCCCAGGCGACATTGCGCGCGGCGAGGTAGGTCTGGTCGTCGAAGCCGTTGGAAACGATGAGGATCTTGCCCGGAGAGGCGGCAGCATGAACCGTGGCGACGAACGACTTCGTCTTACCGTCGGGCACACTGAAGGACGCGACGGTGCTGATCTTGCCGGCGCGCACGAGGTCGCCGAGCACGCGGCGCAGCGCGAGTTTGCGCACCGAGCGGGTGACCTTCTTCGAATAGTCGCGCGGGCGCGGACCGAACACGACGCCACCGCCGACGAAGATCGGCGCGCGTTTGTCGCCGTGGCGGGCGTTGCCGGTGCCTTTCTGGCGGTAGATCTTCTTGTTGTTGCCGGAGACTTCGCCGCGGGTCTTGGTGTTGGCGGAGCCGGTGCGGCGGTTGGCGCGGTAGGCCGTGACGAGGTCGTGGACGGCCTGGCGTCCCTTCTCGGGGCCGACGAGCACCAGATTGGCGGCCTGGGCGGCTTCAACGGTGAGGAGCGTGGCGGACATGGCGTGGGATCGTGGAGGGGTTCAATGGAGCAGCCGCGGGATCATGCGGACTTCTTCTTGGCGGGGCGGATCGTGAGGTAGCCGCCTTTGGCTCCCGGCACGGCACCGGAAACGAGGATCACACCGTCTTCGGGGCGGACGGCGACAACCTTGAGGTTCTGCACGGTGGTACGGGTGGTGCCCATGTGACCGGGCATCTTCTGGTTTTTCCAGACGCGTCCGGGAGTCGAGCGGCAGCCGATCGCGCCGGTCCGGCGGTGCATCATCGAGCCGTGGGTCATGCGCAAGCCACCGAAACCGTGCCGACGCACCGCGCCTTGGAAGCCCTTGCCCTTGCTTTCGCCAATCACGTCGACCCATTGACCGGCGCTGAAGGTTTCGAGACCGGGGTGTGATTCGGGTGCGGCTTCAGTGCGGAATTCGCGAATGAACCGCTTGGGCGTCGAGGCGGTCTTTTTGAAATGCCCCAGCGCGGGCTTGGAAACGCGGAACTCTTTTTGGTCGTCGAAGCCGACCTGCAGGGCCGCATACCCTTCCTTGTCGGCGGTTTTGACCTGCAGGATCGTGTTGCCGCTGACGTCGATGACAGTGACAGGCACCATGATGCCGGCAGCCGCATCGAAGATGCGCGTCATGCCGAGTTTCTTGCCGAGGAGACCGAGGGACATGGGAGAAAACGGGTGAAGGGTTCGTTGGATGGAAAAACAGGCGGACGGGCGGTCAGATGCGGATGGTGATGTCCACGCCCGCGGGGAGGTTGAGCTTCTTGAGTTCGTCGACGGTGCGCGCGGTCGGATCGACGATGTCGAGGAGGCGCTTGTGCGTGCGGATCTCGAACTGCTCGGCGGACTTCTTGTTGACGTGGACCGAGCGGTTAACGCTGAACTTCTCGATGCGGGTGGGCAGCGGCACGGGGCCGGCGACACGGGCACCGGTGCGCTTGGCGGTCTCGACGATCTCGAGGGCGGAACGGTCGATGGCACGGTGGTCGAAGGCGCGCAGTCGGATGCGGATTTTCTGTTGTTCCATGGCGGAGCGGTCGGTTGGCGTTGGGTGAGGGAAAAGGCGGATCAGCCCGCGTGGTCACTGACGATTTCCTCGACGATGTTGCCGGGGACTTGTTCGAAATGGGAGGGAGTCATGGCGTAGGAGGCGCGGCCCGAGGAAAGGGTGCGCACGGCGGTGGAGTAACCGAACATCTCCTTGAGCGGGACATTGGCGCGGACAATCGCGAGCCTGCCCTTGGACTCCATGTTCTGGATATGGCCGCGTCGGCGATTGAGGTCGCCCATCACGTCGCCCTGATAATCGTCGGGGGTGGACACCTCGACAGCCATGATCGGCTCGAGCAGGATCGACTTGGCCTTCCGGAAGCCGTCCTTCATCGCGAAGATCGCGGCCATGGTGAACGCGTTCTCATTGGAATCCACCTCGTGATACGAACCGTCGAGGATCTCAACATGCACGTCGATCACCGGGTAGCCGGCGACGATGCCGTTGGTCATCGCCTCGTTCACGCCCTTGATCACAGCGTTGATGTATTCCTTGGGAATGGTGCCGCCGACCACCTTGTTCTCGATGGTGAGGCCCTTGCCTTTTTCGTTGGGCCGCATCGCGAGGATGACATGGCCGTACTGGCCGCGTCCGCCCGATTGCTTGACCAGTTTGCCCTCGCCACCGGCCGCGGCGGTGATCGTCTCGCGATAGGCGATCTGCGGTGCGCCGGTATTGGCCTCCACCTTGAATTCGCGGCGCAGGCGATCGACGATGATCTCCAAGTGCAGCTCGCCCATTCCGGAAATGATCGTCTGCCCGGTTTCCTCGTCGGTCTTGACGGTGAAGGTCGGATCCTCCTCGGAAAGCCGGCCGAGCGCATTGCCGAGCTTCTCCTGGTCGGCCTTGGTCTTGGGCTCGACGGCCATCGAAATCACCGGCTCGGGGAAGGTCGGCGGCTCGAGGACGACGTCGTGTTTTTCCGCGGCAAGCGTGTCGCCGGTGGTGACGTTCTTGAGGCCGACCATGGCGGCGATGTCGCCGGAGTAGCACGCGTCGATGTCGCGGTGCTCGTTGGCCTGGATCTGGATGAGCCGACCGACGCGCTCGGTGCGGCGCGTGCGCGGGTTGTAAATCGTGTCGCCCTTGCGGACGATGCCCGAATAGACGCGGAAGAAGACGAGCTTGCCGACGAACTTGTCGGCCCAGAGTTTGAAGGCGAGCGCGGTGAACTTGCCGTGATCGGTGGTGGGCACCTCGATGCGCACCGACTCGTCGGCGGGATCCATGCCGACCGCGGCCGGGATGTCGAGCGGACCGGGGAGGTAGTCGACAACGGCGTCAAGCAGGTATTGCACGCCCTTGTTCTTGAATGCCGATCCCCCGGCGACCGGCACGAGGCGGTTGGAAATCGTCGCGCGGCGCAGTCCCTGCTTGAGCTCGTCGATGGTGATCGGCTGTTCGGTGAGGAACTTGTCGCCGATTTGCTCATCCGCATCGGCCACGGCGTTCACCAGCTCCGCATACGCCTCGTCGGCAATGTCCTTGAGATCGCCATCCAGGTCCGCCACGCGATAGGTCGAGCCGAACTTGTCGTCGTCGGCGTAGTACACCGCCTTGCGGTTGATGACGTCGATCTGGCCCTTGAGCCGGTCTTCGGCACCGATCGGGATCAGGATGCGCACCGGACTGGCTCCGAGTTTCTCGCGGATTTCGGCGACGACGTTGTCGAAGTCGGCACCGGTGCGATCCATCTTGTTGACGAACACGATCCGGGGAACCTGATACTTGGATGCCTGACGCCAGACGGTTTCGGTCTGCGGCTGGACGCCGGCGACGCCGCAGAAGACGACGATCGCGCCGTCGAGCACACGCAGTGAGCGCTCGACCTCGGCGGTGAAGTCGACGTGGCCCGGTGTGTCGATGATGTTGATGCGGTGCTTTAGCTCGGGAAAGAGCTTGGCGACACCGGATTCGCCGCGCTGCCACCATTCGGTGGTGACGGCGGCCGAGGTAATGGTGATGCCGCGCTCACGCTCTTGCTCCATCCAGTCGGTGGTGGCCGCACCATCGTGCACCTCGCCGATTTTGTGGATCATCCCGGTGTAGAAAAGGATCCGCTCGGTGAGGGTGGTCTTGCCCGCATCAATGTGCGCCGCAATCCCGATGTTCCGGGTGCGTTCGAGCGCGTACTGGCGGTCTGGACTGTTGGGATTCACAAAGGAAAGGCGCGATCAGGCGGGGTGCGTCAGAAACGGAAGTGAGCGAAGGCGCGGTTGGCTTGGGCCATTTTGTGGACGTCGTCGCGCTTGCGGACCGCGGCACCCTGGTTGTTGGCGGCGTCCTTGATCTCGTTGGCGAGCGCGACATGCATCGGCGTGCCCTTGCGATTGCGCGCGTAGCCGACGATCCAGCGCATGGCGAGCGACTCCGAGCGGTCGGCCGCGACCTCTAGTGGGACTTGATAGGTGGCACCACCCACGCGACGCGACTTCACCTCGACGCGGGGTTTTGAATTTTCAACGGCGCGGGTGACCACTTCGAGCGGATCGACGGTGTCGATGCCCTCGTTGGCGCGATCGATCGCGGCATAGACGATGCGCTGGGCGAGCGAGCGCTTGCCGTCGGTCATCACCTTGCTGATCAGGTGGCCGACCAGCGGGCTGTCGTAGCGCGGGTCGCGGCGGTCGGGTTTCGTGTAAACTCGCTTGCGGCGTGGCATGGCGGTGGATGGTGGGAAGTGGGCGGTTGGAAACGGTTACTTCTTCGCGGGTGCCGCGCCGGCCTTGGGTCGTTTGGCTCCGTACTTCGAACGGCCTTGGCGACGCTTGTCGACGCCGAGCGTGTCGAGCGAACCGCGGACGATGTGGTAGCGCACGCCGGGCAAGTCCTTCACCCGGCCGCCGCGCACGAGCACGATCGAGTGCTCCTGCAAATTGTGTCCTTCGCCGCCGATGTAGGCGATCACCTCGTAGCCGTTGGTGAGGCGCACCTTGGCGACCTTGCGAAGCGCCGAGTTGGGCTTCTTCGGCGTGCGGGTCATCACCTGGAGGCACACTCCACGGCGCTGCGGGCAGTTCGCGAGCGCAGGGGACTTCGACTTCTCCGGCGGAGTGAGTCGTCCCTTGCGGACAAGCTGGTTGATGGTCGGCATGATTTCCTGCGTGGTTCTGGTGTTGCGTGGGGACAAACCGGAGCTGCCACGAGGAAACCTCGTCAGGGCTTTTCTCCGGAGCTGACCCGATAATCCCTTGGTGAAAGAACCCCGCCTCCGGGAAGAGGACGGGGCACGTCGCGGGGCGGCGAAGATAGGAACCGCCGCCGACCTGACAAGCCCGAATTTGATATTTTTCCAGAAAATCCCAGCACCACACCCATTCCGCGATCACGGGAGCATCGGAATGATAAAGAATAGATATCATCTTGATCTTTTTTCAATGATTTTATGTATTCAAAATGGTTAGCTTGCCTCCAAACCACACTGCCGAAGTGTAAAACAGCTCGTCCGCTCAGGCGGATTAGAATCAGCGCACACCGCCTGAGTCTC
>Ga0169931_10001033_pt1 | contig 45914 bp, 41 predicted proteins | sample Kivu_15m_20L_FD_129675 | JGI IMG/M metagenome (GOLD analysis project Ga0169931, IMG submission 129675) | Freshwater microbial communities from Lake Kivu, Western Province, Rwanda to study Microbial Dark Matter (Phase II) - Kivu_15m_20L... | ecosystem: Environmental > Aquatic > Freshwater > Lake... | reverse complement strand
TGTTTTTATTTGAAGATGAGGTGAGTTTGAGCAATACCGCCACTTTATCGTATGCGTGGAGTAGTAAAGGCAAACAACCTGTAGTAAAACAAAAACAGAGCAAAAGAGAAAGGCTTACTTTATCTTTTCAGATTTGTTTTTCGAGTTTACTGCGACTAGGATATTGGCAACTGCGAATCCAATCAAACTTGCTGATTAGTAAATTTTTAACCGTGCCTTTGGTTATTAAAAAACTTGTTGTAAATGATTCCGATAACTGTCAGAATTTAAGTTCTTCGCTCTCCGTTTTCAGTCTCTCAGCCGCGGCGGATCTCAATTATTCACATTTCGGCTCCGCACATTTCGGCTCCGCTCAATGTATCACAATGTATCAAATTGTGTCACAATGCGACGCTTTTCACCCGATAGTTATCGGGACTAAACCTCTTCACTCTTAACCACCAAAATATAATTCGTCTTCTTTCCTTTTCCGATTAAAACGTATTTGTTGTTGATCAAGGAGTCAGCTGTGATAACGAATTGTTCATTCACTTTTTCTTTATTCACTGCAATTGCATTGGCTTTCAGTTCGCGTTTTGCCTCACCGTTGGAAGGTAGAAATCCAGTTTTGGCGGAGAGTGCTTCAACAATTGAAATGCCATCACCAAATTCTTCTCGCGAAATTGTTTTTTGTGGAACTCCCTCAAAAACAGAAAAGAAATCACGTTCACTCAACTTGCGCAAATCATCGGCGGTCGATTTTCCAAATAGAATATTGCTTGCTTCAATTGCAGCGTTCAAAGCTTCTTCACCGTGAACACGAATCGTAATATCGTTTGCGATAGCTTTTTGTAGAATGCGCAGGTGTGGTGCCTCAGCGTGTTCTTTTTCCAAAGCCTCAATTTCTTCCTTGGTTCTTAACGTGAAAATACGGATGTAATTCACCGCGTCGGCATCACTTGAATTTAACCAAAACTGATAGAATTGGTAAGGCGACGTTTTATTTGCGTCTAACCAAACAGAACCGCCTTCCGTTTTTCCGAATTTAGTTCCATCCGCTTTTTTGATAAGTGGTGTGGTTACTGCATACGCTTCATTTCCCGACTTTCTTCGGATTAATTCAGTCCCTGTAACGATATTCCCCCATTGATCGGAACCACCTAATTGAATGATGCAATTTTTGTGTTTGTTCAAGTAATAAAAATCAAATCCTTGAACCAATTGGTAAGAAAACTCAGTGAATGACATTCCAGATTCCAAACGTTTTTTCACTGAATCCTTTGACATCATGTAGTTTACCGTAATGTGTTTACCGACATCGCGAATGAAATCCAGAAAACTCATGTTCTTGAACCAGTCAAAATTGTTGACCATTTCAGCAGGATTTTCTTTTGAGTCGAAATCTAAAAAGAGTGAGAGTTGTTCTTTCACACAATTCACATTATGAAGCAAGGTTTCTTCGTCGAGCAAATTCCGTTCTTGTGACTTTCCCGAAGGATCGCCAACCATTCCAGTTGCTCCACCAACCAAAGCCACAGGTTTATGACCAGCTCTTTGAAAGTGAACCAAGGTCATAATTTGCACCAAATGACCAACATGCAAAGAATCCGCAGTTGGGTCAAATCCAATATATCCAGCAACAGATTCTTTCATTAATGCCTCTTCTGTTCCAGGCATAATGTCGTGAATCATTCCTCTCCATTTCAACTCTTCAATAAAATTTTCAGGCATTTTTATTTTGTTAAATCCTTAAACACTTCTTCTAATGTCTTCTGCTCAATTTTTAAAGTGAGCACCAACCAGTTTTCTTTTTGCGCGAATTGAGCAACGTGTAATCGCAAGTCCACAGCGTCTGTGGTTTCCAACAACCATCCTTCTTTCACGGGTTGAACTTTTCTAACATGCGGAATTTTCTGAACTTGTTGTTTTGTAAGTTTTTTGTCAAATTCAACATAAACCGTTTGGAATTCTTGCGTCTGTTGCAATTTCCCAGCTTGTCCGTCGGCAACAATTTGTCCTTTCGAAATAATCACAACACGGTTGCAAATTGCTTCCACTTCTTGCATGATGTGTGTGGATAACATCACCGTTTTTTCTTTTCCAATACGTTTTATCAATTCGCGAATTTCGACCAATTGATTCGGGTCGAGACCTGTGGTAGGTTCGTCTAAAATCAATACTTCTGGGTCGTGAATAATCGCTTGAGCCAAACCAACGCGCTGGCGATAACCTTTTGACAAAGCTCCGATTTTTTTGTGTTGTTCCACTTCCAAACCAACAGCATCAATCATTTCAGCAACACGTTTTTTTACATTTTTGATTTTGTAAATTCCACCCACGAATTCCAAGTATTCTTTCACATACATGTCCGTGTAAAGTGGGTTGTGTTCAGGAAGATAACCGATAATTTGGCGAGTTTGTAGATTCTCGACATCCACTTTCATTCCGCTAACCAAGACCTCACCCGAAGTTGCAGGAATGTAGCCCGTTATGATTTTCATGGTGGTCGATTTTCCTGCACCATTTGGACCAAGAAAGGCAACAATTTCACCTTTTCCGACAGAAAAACTTACATCTTTTACAGCTGCTTGTTCGCCGTAATATTTAAACAAATTCTTTACTTCAATAGACATTTAGCTGCGAAATTAGTATTCTGTTGACAAAAGAATTAATCAAAAACAATCTTCATTTCAACTCTTCGGTTTTTCTTTCTTCCCTCAGGCGTGTTGTTATCTGCAATTGGTTTGGTTTCACCGAAATAAAACACAGATAATCTATCAGCTTGAACACCATCTTTTATTAAATGGTTTTTCACAGCCTCCGCACGTTTTTTCGAAAGCACCATGTTTGCATTATCGTCACCAACATTATCAGTGTGACCTGAAATTTCAAGTTTCCAAGTTGAACGTTTAATAAGCACCTCCGCCAATTGATCTAAGGATGGTTTAGATTCTTCCTTAATGATGTCTTTTCCTGTTTCAAATTCAAGGTTATCAAATGCTGTTTGTAATACTTCGACAATTTCTTTTTCTATTTCCGGACAGCCCTTGTTTGCTAAAGTACCTGGAGTATTTGGACATTCATCATCTTTATCAAGAACTGAATCACCATCAGTATCAGTATAAGGACACCCATTATTTTCTTTAGGACCTTTAATTGTTGGACAACTATCGTCTTTATCTAAGATTCCATCGCCATCTGTGTCTGGCCAAGGACAACCACGATTTTCTTTTGGTCCAACGGTATTTGGACATTCATCCAAGAAATCAAAAACACCATCGCCATCAGTATCAGGACAACCCTGATTTTCAACTGGACCTGCGTTTTGTGGACAAGCGTCATCAATATCACGAATTCCGTCGCCATCCGAATCAGGGCAACCTTGATTTTCAATTGGACCAGCGTTTTGTGGGCAAGCATCGTCAATATCGCGAATTCCGTCGCCATCCGAATCAGGACAACCTTTGTATTCTGCTTTTCCTGCAATAGTTGGACAATCATCTTCACCGTCAATTATTCCATCACTATCTGTGTCAGGACAACCTTTGAAGGCGCGTAAACCAGCCACCTCCGGACAATCATCGTACATATCTGCAATTCCGTCGCCATCTTTGTCAGGACAACCTCTCAATTCTGCTGGACCAGGAACATCAGCGCACTCATCATCTCTATCCTTTACGCCGTCACCGTCTTTATCCGGACAACCTTTAAGTGTCCAAACTCCCGGGTCGATTGGACATTCATCCAATTTATCGGAAACGCCGTCTTTATCTCTATCGCGAGGTGGAGTGTATAAAACTGGCACTCTCATTCCAACAAAAAACTCAGCACCTCGTACTTTTCCACTGGCAGTTAAAAGGCGTAAATCCGTAAGTCCAGCAGTTAAAGGACCAAATCTCAAAGCCACTCCAGTTTTGAATCCACTGTACTCATTTATGGACATCGGAACATGTAAACCAAACCAAGCATAATCAAAACTTGGCGTGATAGAAAGTTGATTTGCGACTTTAACTTTTGTAGCTCTTTTGGAAGAAATAATGTTAAACATTCCCGTAGCATTCACATAAAACCATTTCCAAATGTGGTAATCCGCCTGAATACTAAAAGCAGAAGGCGTACGCATAAAAAAGGTTTGCGAGGTGTTTTGATTCGCCACCCAATCACTAATACCATTTTGAATGGAGGATTGAATCAAAGAATCAATAACACCATCAAAATTGGTAAAGCTCGTTGCAGCTTCAAATTGAGTTAGATCGAAATTTGAATTTACGTTTACACTAAAATCGCGACTCAAACCACCTTTAGTAAATTTCATTCCACCGATATCCAAAACCGAGAATCCGACTCTTGCTTTGTATTTATTCTCATTTCTTGCGTATAGTCCTGATTTTCCATCCATTTCATAAGTATGCTTCTCCCAATTTGGACGCCATTCATAAACTGCACCTAAATCCAAACCAATTCCGAATTGAGAGGATGGTTTTCTAAAAAGTTTATTTATTGCTCCTGAAACCCCATTATCAAAAAAGTTGTCAAAGTTTTGTGAGTAACCGTAGGCAAAATCCCCGGAAAGATATTGCGAGGTATCCTTATTAAAAAGGTTGTAGGAGAAATTACTGGTGTACATGTAAGCGGCCGTGTAACCTGCCAAGTGCTTTATTCTACCTCCAGCTTTTAAAAAATGTTCTTTCTGATCTAAAACTACTTGTGAATAATTGAATCCAATTTCTCTCCAGGTTAAATGATTGATGTTCAATAACTCTTCATTTAATTTAATATTCCATAAATCGGGATAATCCAAGCCTTCTTGAGCCAAGTATGCCAGTTTTGGGTCAAGGTTATCAATGTTGGTAATGGAACGAACTTTTGCAGAAAAACCAATAGCAATTTTTGGGTTGATATGAAACATAAAGTTTAAAATATCAAACTGAAAATTCATATTCAATCCCAGTACTTTTTCAGAGTTTTGGTCATAACGACGAATTAAATAACGGTCAATAAAAGTGGAATCAGGTTGCATCCATCCTTTACGAATCGTTGTGTCGGAAAATGATTTAAGCCACCAATAACTGTCGCCAAATTGACTTTGCTGAGTGCTTCGCATTTTATCCGCATCGAAATAACCGAGATTTTGATAAACCCCTAGATTAGTGGAGAATAAATTCAAATCAAATTTAAATCTACCATCAACAAAACTTGCAGGTTGTAAATCCGTTCCCATTACGCCAGCATAGTTGCTATTTTGAACCCCTAAATAATTTTGGGAGAACGCGTGGAAGCTTGAAAGAAATGAAAAAGCAAATAAAAGCTTTAATGTAATTTTCATAGTTTATTGTATTGAATAAGGTTAGTACCCAAAAATGTGGTGATAGAAAAAGCATTTGTTCCAAAAGCACTCAACTGAAAAGCTCTCTCACCGTGTCGATTGTCTGCATCTATTGCAACGCCATTTAGGTCGAACAAATATATCCGATTTTGTAAACCGTCAAGAATTCCAATCACAACTTTTCCATTTGAATTTTGGAAAACCTGAATGTTTGAAATTTCACTTAGCTCTAACTTTTTCTCCCATTTTTTTCTACCTGTTGCATCAAATTTTGCCAATACTGTTCCTGCTTCTACCCAAAGAACATCATTATTACCTTCCCTTGAAACAACAATATTTTGTGCATTTTTCAACTTCAAAGAAAGCTTTTGTCCGCCTAATTTTTGTAATTGAACGCCATTTTCATCCATTTTATAAAATGCTGGACCATCAGTAAGTAAAATTGTTTTGGATAGAGAATCAACAACAGACTCAAGAACTTTTGACTTTTTTACGAAGTCCGTGTAAAGCAATTGATTTTTCGTTCGAACCCCAACAAAATCTCGACCTTGAAACTTGAACAAGAAACTTTCTTTGATTTCCAATTTTGGTTTTATTTGCTTATAAATTCCTCCTTTGGAAGTGAAAACTATTAAACTGTTTGGCGATGTGGTTACAGGGAAATATTCCTTTCCGTCAGGGGCAAAATGTTGTAGTGGTAGTAGATTGTGGTTAACCGCAAAACGATAAAGGATTCTTCCATTCGGGTCGTAAACTTGGGCTTCACCCTCCACAATTAAGCAAGTTAAATTATTTTCAGCATTAAAAACCCCCATGTTTACAATCGGTTGACTGTATTTCTTTTCCCACTTCAAAGCACCATTTACATAACCAATAAGACGATTACTTTCAGTAGATAAAATCACATTTCCACGTCCTGTACTTACGCTAAAACTCATAATTCTTTCACCTGGATTCATGGCGAAATAATCGTTGATTTTCTCTTGTTTCGGAGCTATATAAACATCCTTTTGCTTGAGGTCTGTTTGCACTAATTTCTTTCCAATGGTTGCTAAGGTTTTTTGAACTTTGGAATCCACTTGTCTATAAAGCACCCTCTTTGGCAAGGAGCCAAAAACCAATTTCATTTTTTCTTGATTTTGGGACATTGATTTATGGAGTTTCATTTCGGTTGCAATTGCCTCTAAGTAAATTTGAGAGGTGGAAAAAAGCGCCACATTATCAATCTCTAAAACAAAAATTCGCCTACCATCAACTCCAACTTTCATAAAGTCAAAAAGAGCCAATTCGTTGAATTTTGCTTGTTTTTGATTTAGTTCTGGCAAACCCTTTTTCTCATTTATTACTTGAATCGGACTTGCCTCTTCCTTGAAAGGGAAAACAACTAAAGAATCTTTACCATCGCTAAGAAGCACAAAACCAACTTCGTTTAATGGATGTAAGTAACCTGATTTGTAGGTTGAATCTTTTTGTTTTGCAAATTCATTGGAGTAATAAGTATAGGAGGAGAAGTTGGTAGGAATTAGACTTGAGAATAAACTCGCATCATCCATCAAATTTTTGAATTTAAAAGCGCCAATTCGAGAGGTGTATCTGTAAGTTTTATCCACTTTTTGGTAGATATCATCAACAACAATTTCCTCTTGTAAAAACCGAACAATTGAATAACTCGCTTTTTTATCTACCTCTGGAAAAACTTTATGTTCAATCAATTCTCCTTTGTAAAGTACCAAAGTGTTTAATGTGTATTTTCCTTGGTAATCGCCGAATTTAAAAGTTTTAAATTGACCTTTATCGTATTTGAACAACCCGTTTTTAAAGAGTTTATCAATTGATTCTGAATCCCAATTTTCTCTTTGTTTAATTACAACAAGTGGGCGTTTTGTGCTGATATAAACCGACACATTTTTCAATCTAGGAAACAAGGAAATCACCAAGGATTGATTGGTAGGAAGCACACCAAAATTCTCTCGTTGCCAATCCACTTCTTTTTGGTTGTGAATAACAAGAATTTCACTGTCTTCTTCGCCAAAATATTTTGTGAAGTCATCCTTGTGGTTTAATCCTAAAAGATCAATACCAACGAAAATGGTCCAGATTGAACAAACAACTACTACAAATGCGACTAAATATTTTTTCATAACTCAAGACGCAAAAGTACTTTGGTTATCAGGCAAGAAGTTAAGGTTGTGTCTTTAAAATCAACACTAATATGTTTAATCAAATAAACTATATTGGGATAAGTCACCGAGTAGATTGAAAGTCTTGCGATGATAAACACATGAACCGTGCTCGTAAATGGCGTTTCGATGCACTTTAGTAGGATAACCTTTATTTCTATCCCACTGATAAACAGGAAATTCTTCATGGATTTTCTCCATAAACTCATCTCTGAAAGTTTTTGCCAAAATACTTGCCGCAGAAATAGATTGAAATTTTGCATCCCCTTTCACAATGGTTTTAAAAGGGATATTCTTGTAATTTTTGAAGCGATTTCCATCAACAATAATGAACTTAGGGACTTGACTCAACTCATCAAGTGCTTTGTGCATCCCAAAAATACTTGCGTTGAGAATATTCATTTTATCTATTTCAACTTCAGATACTTGAGCAACAGACCAACACAAAGCTTTCTCCATGATTTCGTCTTTGAGTAACATTCTTTTACTTTCCGTCAATTGTTTCGAATCGTTCAAACCTGAGATTGGATTGTTGGGATTTAAAATTACGGCTGCTGCAAAGACCGGACCCGCCAAGCATCCTCTTCCTGCTTCATCGCAGCCAGCCTCAAGTAATTCTCCACTAAAATTTTCTGATAATTTCATCATTCACAAAGCTTGGAATATTTTTTGTAGTTTAGCCTTAAATTTTTAAAAAATTACCATGCAAAAATTGTTTTTTTCATTGATATTCACGTTGGTTACACTTGTTTCTTTCGGACAAGATGTTGCTAACTTTGGAACCTCAACAACAGTCAACCAAGGTAAGCAGACTGGAAAATTTGAAGTAAAACTTCCAGCTAGAGTTACGCCTGAGGATGTAGCCAACTACTCACAATACTACACCAATTTTTTTACAGTTTCATTTAACAATACTACCAAAATAGCATCTATTCAGATGGTTAATAATGATAGTCAAACCAGAAGAATAATTCTTCGCTTTTTGAGCTCAAATCAAATTTCTTTGGTCTCTGTTGATAATACTCCTTACGATCTTAACACTTTCTACGACAACTTCTTAAAGTAATGAAGCTTATTTCCTTGGCTGTTGTAGTTTTACTTTTACTTTCTTGTTCGGGTAAATCAAATTCTGACTACAAAAATTACGGTCCATCACAAGTAGATTCTACAAAAGCTATTTCTTTAGATGATATGCTTTTAACCTTGGAACAAAATCCAAGTGCGGACACTTTCACCTTTTATGCTCCTATTGAAGAAGTTTGTCAGGCAGCAGGATGTTGGGCTAACGTCAAAAAACCAAATGGAGAATTGATGCGTGTTCGTTTCAAAGATCATTTCTTAATCCCACCAAAAACAAGAACAGGTGAAATTGCCTACTTCTACGGGGCAGCCTATTGGGATACAATATCTGTTGATTTACAAAAACATTTTCTCGAAGATGCAGGGAAATCTCAGCAAGAAATTGATAAAATCACAGAACCAAGCTTCGAATTAAACTTTGAAGCCGTAGGGGTTCTGGTGAAAAAACTGAAAAGCAAATCAAAGTAATAATTGGTTTCTTGTCAATTTATTTGTACGAATCCAAATTTCGTCGTTTGCTTTACTTATTTGTTTAAAGTAATTTCGCGACCTTAAATTTTAAATAATGCCATATCTTTTCACATCAGAATCCGTTTCAGAAGGACATCCGGATAAAGTTTCAGACCAAATATCTGACGCACTTATTGATCATTTCATGGCTTTTGACCCTACGTCTAAAGTTGCTTGTGAAACCCTAGTTACAACTGGTCAGGTTATTTTGGCTGGTGAGGTGAAAACCAACACTTATCTTGATGTTCAAAAGATTGCACGTGATACCATTAAAAAAATTGGTTATACGAAATCTGAGTACATGTTTGATGCCAACTCTTGTGGTATTCTTTCTGCAATTCACGATCAATCTGAAGACATTAACCAAGGTGTTGAGCGTCCTGACCCAGAAAATCAAGGTGCAGGTGACCAAGGTATGATGTTCGGTTATGCCACAAAAGAAACAGATAACTATATGCCACTTGCTTTGGATTTGGCACACAAAATCTTGCAAGAACTTTCTCTCATTAGAAATAACGAACCTTCATTAATTGGATACCTTCGTCCAGATGCGAAATCTCAAGTTACAATTGAATATTCGGATGACAACGTTCCACAAAGAATTGATACGATTGTTGTTTCTACTCAACACGATGATTTTGATGAAGATGAAGCGATGTTGGCAAAAATCAAGAAAGATATTATTGAACTAGTAATTCCACGTGTTAAAGCGAAATTAAAACCTGAAATTCAAGCGCTTTTCACTGACGAAATCACCTACCACATTAATCCAACTGGAAAATTTGTAATTGGTGGTCCTCACGGAGATACTGGATTAACAGGAAGAAAAATTATTGTTGATACTTACGGTGGAAAAGGTGCTCACGGTGGTGGTGCATTTTCTGGTAAAGATCCTTCAAAAGTTGACCGTTCGGCAGCTTATGCAACAAGACACATTGCCAAAAATGCAGTTGCAGCTGGTTTGTGTGACGAAATTTTAGTTCAAGTTTCTTATGCAATTGGTGTTGCTAAACCTTGTGGATTGTACGTAAACACTTACGGTACTGCAAAAGTTGACTTAACAGACGGACAAATCGCTGAGAAATTGGGTGAAATTTTTGATATGCGCCCTTACTTCATTGAGCAACGTTTGAAATTGAGAAATCCAATTTATCAAGAAACAGCGGCTTATGGACACATGGGACGTAAGAACGAAGTTGTTCAAAAAACATTTAAAGCGCCAGACGGAACTGAGAAAGTTGTAGAAGTTGAATTATTCACATGGGAAAAACTTGATTTTGTGGATAAGGTTAAATCTGCGTTTGGACTATAATCCTGATTATATAAAATTTACAGAGTCCCAATTCATTATTTGAGTTGGGATTTTTTATTGTCAGTCAATTTTTAATATCCCTTTAACAAGTAATTTAACCTCTTCCTCGGTATTAAATGCGTGTAAACAAATCCTTAAACATTCCTCCCCTTTCGGAACAGTAGGTGAATGAATGATTTTTGTAAATATTCCTTTGTTTTTCAGGTTTTTAGCAATTAACTCTAAGCACTCGATTTTGTCTTTCCAGATTTGAATCGGTGAGTTGGGTGAACTACCAAGTTTTGAATTTTCACCAATTAAAGCCCTGAATTTCTTGATGTTATTATGTAACTGAATTTGTTTTTCGCGAACAAGAGTTGGATTAAGACGAGCAGTTATTTGTGAATAATCGTTTGGAGGTAAGGCAGTTGTATAAATGAATGGACGACAAAAGTTGATGAGGTATTCTTTTAAAACTTTGGAACCAAGAACTGCTGCACCGTGAAATCCAAAAGCTTTTCCAAAAGTGACAATTCTTGCGAAACACAAATCCAGTTCTTCAATCCCATGAACAAAACCTCTTCCTGAATCTCCAACTACACCAGCACTGTGCGCCTCATCCACCACAACCAAGGCACCAAATCTATTTGCGGTGACGAGTATTGTTTTCAATTCAGCAAAATCCCCTTGCATGGAATAAATTCCTTCAATTGCAACAAAACAACGACGATTTTGATATTTTGCTAATTCCTTTTCAAGGGTTTGGTAATCATTGTGTGGAAATTTCAGTTTATCCGCAAAAGAAAGTCGAATTCCGTCAATGATACTTGCGTGACAATGTGAATCGTAAAGAATTAAATCGCCTCGTTGTGGAACACACGACCAAAAGCCAAGATTTGCTGCATAACCAGAATTAAAAACTAATGCCGCCTCTGCATCAAAATATTCCGCTAATTTGTCCTCACATTCTTCCGCTTGAGCACTATTTCCGCTCATTAAGCGACTGCCTGTTGATCCCGAATTATCGACGATTTCAAGAAAATTTAAGCGACTAAAACCAAGATAATCATTGGAAAAAAAATCAATTCCCTCAAGCGGTTTAGGTAAGGTACGCAAGGTTCCTGTTTCCGCTTGTTGACGCAGTTTTTCCTCCAAAAAGTCAAACATTACTGTGCGCCTACCGAAGTTATTTTACGTGGTTGAAATCCGTTTGCTAGAGCTGCTGCTTTTGCTGTTTCTAATTCAGCTTGACGTTCGGCTTCTTTGCGTTTGCGTTCTTCAATGATTGGGTCTTTTTGGGAAACCGGTTGTTCGCCATCTTGGAAAGGTTCTTTAGCAATTAATCCTAAAATCTCAAACATTTCTTTGTCTTCGTTGAAATCTGGGTTTGGTGTGGTCAACAATTTGTCCCCTGCGAAAATTGAACCCGCACCTGCTAAAAAACACAAAGCTTGTGCTTCCATCGACATTTTTGTTCTACCTGCTGATAAACGTACTACTGCCTCTGGAAAAGCAATTCGAGTAGTCGCAACCATGCGAATAAGTTCCCATTGTTCGATTGGTTTTTGTTCTGCCAGAGGAGTTCCTTCCACGGCAACCAATGCATTAATTGGAATAGATTCCGGTGGGTTTTCCATTTCCATGTAGCTCAAAAGTAATCCCACTCTATCTTCAATTGCTTCACCCATTCCGATGATACCACCTGAACAAACAGAAATTCCAGCTTTTCTGGCGTTGTCGATTGTTTGAAGGCGATCTTCGTATTCGCGAGTTGAAATGACATCACCGTAAAAATCTTTTGAAGTATCTAAATTGTGATTGTAAGCAAACAATCCCGCGTTTTTCAAACGTTTTGCTTGATCTTCATTCATCATTCCAAGCGTACAACAAACTTCCATTCCAAGGTCGTTTACCGCTTGAACCATTTCAATCACGTTGTCGAAATCTTTGTTGTCGCGAACTTCTCTCCAAGCAGCACCCATACACAAACGAGAAGACCCGTTGGCTTTTGCATTTTTGGCTTGTTCCACAACCGAATCAACGGTCATTAACTTGTGTGCTTCAACGTCGGTGTGATAACGAGCAGCCTGCGGACAGTAACCACAATCTTCGGGACAGCCACCTGTTTTGATGCTCAATAAGGAAGACATTTGTACCTCACGAGGGTTGTGAAATTGACGATGAATGCTTGCCGCTTCAAATACCAATTCGAGTAAAGGTTTATTGTAAAGTGCCAGTAAGGCTTCTTTGGTTTTGTAGTTTGGATTAACTTTCATGTGACAAATATACGAGATTGGCGCGAAGTCAATAAAATGGTGAATTGAAAGTGTCTATACCTAAAAAGAGTTGACCAATTTTATCCTCCTTTCATCTTTTGATCGTTTCAGGAAATACATCGAGATTTTGGGGCTTTATTTGTGTTAAATCGAGTAGGGGAAGGGTATTCTACTTTGTTCGATTTTTCACTTTGCTTCGCGGTCGGCTGATCCTTATTAGTTTAATGATTTAGGCAATATCAGTCACCAAATTATTCTTCTCAATCATTTTGCGAATGTTGATAAGTGCATAACGCATTCTTCCAAGAGCTGTGTTAATGCTAATGTTTTCTGCTTCCGCTATTTCCTTGAAAGACATATCTTGGAAAATTCGCATTTGAACCATTTCGCGTTGTGATTTCGGTAAATATTCCATGAGTCGAAGCATTTGTTCTTCTAGCTCTTCGTAGCATTTTTCTTGAAGATAATTTTTGTCCTCTGATGCAACTTTGTGAAATATAGAGTACTCCTCATCAAAAGAGCTGCTTTCAGAAATTAAGCGCACTTTGCTTTGACGACGAAAATGATCAATTACTAAATTATGTGCTATCCGCATCGCCCAAGGCAAAAATTTACCTTCTTCGTTGTAATTCCCTGATTTAAGCGTGTTTATTACCTTAACAAAAGTTTCTTGAAAGAGGTCATTGGCTAAATTACCATCTTTAACTTTTTGATAAATGAATCTGAAAATCCTCTCCTTATGACGGAAAAGCAAAGTCTCAAATGCTTTTTCATTTCCCGAAATATAAAATTGTATTAAACGACAATCGTTTTCCTCTTGTAATAGCATAATCTACTTATTGGTCAATAAAAATGAACTTTAGGTAGAAATGTACAATAGGCGTTTGGACTTAAAATAGTTTGCGAATATAATAAAGAATCTTGACAAAAGGTTTGTTGAAGAGAATTAACTGAATTTTGATTAGCATAGACGGTTTATTATCTATTATTTACTGAAACAAACAAATATTGATACTACTTCGAAAAGTCTCGATGTGGTCTTTCAAAATCTGCAGTGGCGAGAGAGAGCTGAAAACTGAAAATGAAAATGAAGAGTGAAGAGTGAAGAGTGAATAGTGAATAGTGAAGAGTGAAGAGTGAAGAGTGGAAAGTGAAGAGTGAAGAGTGGAAAACTGAAAACTGAAAATGAAGAGCGATGCCCAGCGATATATTCAAAATTGCTTTAAAACAATTTTATTTCTGTGAATAGTGATAATTCCTTTGTTTTCCAATTGCTTAAGCAGTCGGGAGATAACCACACGCGAAGAATGTAAATCATCTGCAATTTGTTGATGGGTGTGATTGATTTCTAGGGAGCCCATTAATTTTACTTGGTCGGTTAAGTATTTCAATAAACGCTCGTCAAGACGCATGAAAGTTATTGCATCTACGGTTTCCATCATTTCCATCAAGCGGGAGTGGTAACTGGAAAGAATATAATTTCTCCAAGACTTGTATTTGTCCATCCATTCCTCCATTTTCGAAACAGGAAACATAAGCAGTAGTGACGGTTCCATAGCGGTGGCTTTGATTTGAGAATCCACTTTTCTTACACAACATTGTAAGGTCATCGCACAAGTATCTCCACCTTCGATATAATAAAGTAGCAACTCATTTCCATCTTCATTCTCGCGAGAGACTTTGATAGAACCATTAATTACAATTGGAATCATCAATAATTCGTCTCCAACGTGTACAATTATTTCACCTGCAACAGTCTCACGAACTTTTGCAACCTCTGCCATTTCTTGAATTAGTGCGTCCTCTAGAATGTAACCCAAGGAATCAGTGAGCCAAGTTTTCTTGTTTTCTAAGTTTTGCATCTGCTTGATAATGAATGAAAAAATTCGCCCAAATTATTTTTGAAAGTGAAAACAAAACTGGACTTAAAACAATTGAGAAGAATACTACCAATCCGATTTGTGTCCATACGCCAACATTGTCAAAAAACCAATTGCAAGAAGCCCAAATTGTTACAAACAAGGCGACTCCCAGTGCGTAAGCCACATACATCGCTCCGTAGTAAAAACCAGGTTCACGAGAGTATTTCAAACCACAAACTTCACAATTATCTCTAACGTCACCTACATGCTTTAAATCATAAGGATGAGAAACGAAAAATTTCCCTTCATTGCATTGCGGACAAGTAAAATGAGAAATGCTGTAAATCTTACTTCCTTTTTTCATTTTTCAAAATTTGAACAAAGGTAGATTTTTCATTTGGGGTGAAATGTGACATTGGTCACGTTTGGGGAATTATTCAAATTGTTAATGAATCAATGTGCTAATGGTTTAATGTGCTAATTATTCAATGTGCTTCCGCTGCGGCGGAGGTTTAATGTGCTAATGAAATAATGTTCTAATTGATTAATTGGATAATTGACATATTAGCAAATTAGCACATTTTTTTTTGGAGGAACTCGACATGTTAAATTAGTGGTAAGAGTACAGCAACGAATTCGGGTATCCCAAATTTTGAATGAACAATAGAATAAGTACTTGTTGTTTAAATGGGTCATTAAAACAATTACTTTTAGTGCCATTAATTGAAATTTTATTGTGCAACTAAAGCCCAAAACATGGTTCAGCATCTTCGATTTTTCCTTCATCTACAAAGGAAGTGAACCACCGTTTATCGATAAAACAGATTTCCCGTGGGCTTTGGCGTTCCAAGAAAATTTTGAACGAATCAAAAATGAACTTTTTGAATACCTCAAAACGCATCAGCCTGAGGCTTATTTCAACAAAGCAATGGTGAACGAAACTTCAACTTGGAAAACGATTTCTTTAAAATGGTGGGACATTGAGTTTAAGAAAAGACAAAAGTTTTTTCCGATTACAACTAAAATCATTCAACGATTTCCTGAAATTTTATCCTTGTCATTCAACCATCTTGAAGCAGGAGGGAAAATTCTACCACATTGCGGCGATACGAATGCTATTTATCGATGTCATTTGGGTTTGGTCGTTCCAGAAAGTTTGCCCCAATGTGGTTTTCGTGTTTTAGACGAACATAGAAGTTGGAAAGAAAACGAATGGTTGATTTTTATGGACGCCTACAATCACGAGGCATTTAACAAATCAGACAAGGAACGCATTATCATGGTTGTTGACGTGCTGCGACCTGAATTTTCAAATCAACGAAACAAAATCACGAGTACTGTTCTCACTTCGTTGTTTCTCCAAAAAAGAGCAATGTACTTACCTTTTCTCGCCAAAACACCATCTTCCATTATTAAAGGCATTACGCTTGGATTACGACCTTTGGCAGCTTTGGGTAAATCAATAGTGAATTGGCTTAAATTTTATTAGTGGAGGCTAAAAAGTTATTTGAAGGAACAATTGAAATCCAACGTTTTGAAGGAAAAAACGCTTGGACTTACATTCGTTTGGAGGGTTTAAAAACAAGCCCAGAAAATCCATTTGGTTGGTTGCGAGTAAAAGGAAAAATTGACGAAATCTCGTTTGAACGCTACCACTTGATGCCCTTTGGAAATGGCGAATTATTTTTCCCGTTAAAAGCAAAACTTCGAAAGCAATTAAGGAAAGAAAAGGGCGACAAAGTTCATTTTGTTTGTTTTATTGACGACCCATTCACCGATGGCGATAAAGATCTTAACGAATTCCTTCAATTTGACAGTGAAGCGAATTTGAAATGGAAAAACATGAATTCAACCCAACAACGTCACATCCTCCACAAACTCCAAACTGCAAAGAATCAGGAGGAAAAGGCGAGTATTTTGGGGAAATGTTTTTGAGTCCACGCCTAAAAACCCATTCAAAAATACTGTGCGTGCATAACTTTTTTTCCACAGAATGCTTCTTCCAACAATTCGTTGTAGATATTCGTTTAAATTTGTCAAACATTAAAAAAATAATGCGATGAAAATATTGGTATGTATCAGCAAGGCGCCAGATACAACGTCGAAAATCGCTTTCACAGACGGAAATACGCGCTTTGATGAGAATGGTGTTCAGTACATTGTGAACCCTTATGATGAATGGTATGCGTTGGTGCGTGCCCTAGAATTAAAAGAATCCGGTGGCGGTCATGTAACCATTATCACAGTTGGTGCAGCTGCTGACGAAGCGGTAATCCGTAAGGCTTTGGCAATCGGTGCTGACGAGGCAGTTAGAGTTGATGCAGACCCGAAAGACGCGTTCTTCACTGCGACTCAAATCGCACACTACGCGAAAACAAACGGTTTTGACCTTGTTTTAACTGGAAAAGAAACGATCAATTACAACGGTTCCCAAGTTGCAGGAATGATTGCTGAGGAATTGGATGCTCCTTTTGTTTCCCTTGCAACGAAACTTGATGTGAACGGTTCAACTTTGACTTTGGAAAGAGAAATTGTTGGAGGTTTACAAGTTGTTGAAGTGGCTTTGCCAGCGGTTGTTTCATGTGCTAAAGGAATGGCTGAACAACGTATTCCAAACATGCGCGGAATCATGGCGGCGAGAACTAAGCCTCTTCAAGTGATTCAACCGATTGCAGTTGCAGATTTTACTTCTTTTGTTTCTTACGAAATGCCGAACGCAAAATCCGCTGTTAAAATGTTGTCTGCAGATCAAATGGAAGAACTAGTTGAAATGCTTCACAACGAATCTAAAGTTATCTAATTCAGAAAGTTATGACACTCGTATATATTAATACAGCGAACGGTTTATCTAAAGCAGCTTTGGAAGCCGTTACTTATGGAAAAAAATTAGGTGCTGATGTTGCAGTTGTAACAAACGGTGGCGCATCTGCTGATGTTCTTGCATCTTTAGGAAATTATGGTGCAACTAAAGTTTTGGTTGACAGAAGTGTAGATGGTGAGGATGCTCAGCAAGTTACTCGTTTAATTGCTTCGGCAGCTGATGCGGTTGGCGCAAGTTCAGTAGTTTTTTCCCACGATTTAGTAGGAAAAGCAGTTGCTCCTCGTCTATCAGTTAGAATGCAAGCAGGTTTGGTAGCAGGAGCTATTTCTGTTCCTGGAGCTGATGGCACGGTTAAAGTAAATGTTTTCTCAGGAAAAGCAATCGGACACGTTAAAGTGAACACTGCTAGAAGAATCATTTCTTTGTTGCCTAATTCTATCCAACCAGAAGCGATTGGTGGTGCTGCAAGCGTTGAAGAATTCAATGGAAATGCAGGTACAGCAGCAATCAAAGTAGTTTCAACGAAAAAGCCGGAGGGTGAGATTCCATTACCAGAAGCGGAATTAGTAGTTTCAGCAGGACGCGGTTTGAAAGGACCGGAAAACTGGGGAATTATTGAAGATTTAGCAAAATCATTAGGAGCAGCAACAGCTTGTTCACGTCCAGTGGCGGATATTGGTTGGAGACCTCATCATGAACACGTAGGGCAAACAGGAGTTGCTATCCGTCCGAATTTATATATCGCGGTTGGAATTTCAGGAGCGATTCAGCATTTGGCAGGAGTAAACGGTTCTAAAGTTATCGTGGTAATTAACACCGATCCAGAAGCACCTTTCTTTAAAGCAGCTGACTACGGAATTGTTGGTGATGCTTTTGATGTTGTTCCTAAATTAACGGCAGCAATCCAAAAATTCAAAGCTGCTCAAAACTAAATCGAACTTTCCTCCATGGAAAAAATAAGATTGACAATAACCGGAATTGTGTACAGCAGTACACAATCCGGTTCTTATGTTTTAACCCTACGTGAACATCACGGAAAAAGGGAATTACCTATTGTGATTGGATCTTTTGAAGCACAATCCATTGCAATTGCGTTAGAAAAAATTAGTCCGAATCGTCCACTGACTCATGATTTGATAAAATTGATTTGTTCAAATTTCGATGTCAACATCAAGGAAATTGTAATTTATCGCTTTCATGAAGGTGTATTCTTCGCAAAGATTCTTTGTGAACAAGAAGGGCGAATTTCTGAAATTGACTGTCGAACCTCAGATGCTGTGGCGGTTGCCGTTCGAACCAATGCTCCGATTTATACACACGAAGAAATACTGAAAGAAGTTGGTGGTGTTACAGGCTTAAACACCAATTTCGAAGATGAGGAAGACGATGTGGATTACGATAAAAGTCCTTTTTTAGTGACAACAGAAATAAGCGAGGATCCATACAAGGGTTTCAGCTTGGATGAGTTGAATCAAAAACTCAATGAGGCGTTGGAAAATGAAGAATACGAACTTGCCTCAAAAATCAGGGATGAAATTCAAAAACGTCGTTCTTAGCATAATTCTACTTTTTTGGTGGAATTCATTGGTAGCAAACACGCTTCCCAATACGGAATATTACCGCTCAAAATCAATTCTTACTTTAGAAAAAAATGGTAAGTTTTCAAATACAGACTCAAGCTTGACAACGCTTAAAAACGGTAGTTGGAAACTGAAAAACAATAAAATAATTCTTACTCAGCAGTTAAATGATTCTGTTGTAGTCTCCGAAACTTATCCAATTCGATACCAATCTGATAACAAATTAGTTTTAATAAAAGAAGGTAAACGCTTTGCCTATCGAAATGCTGAAAGTGCGGGAATAAACCACAATATTTCTTGGCTTTCTATTTTAAAAGGATTCTTTGGACTTTCCGTTTTGTTCCTAGTTGGATTTCTATTCAGCAAAAACAGAAAAGCGATTTCGTGGTCAATGGTATTTAAGGGAAGTTTACTTCAACTTGCCTTGGCGATACTGATATTAAAAGTTCCATTTGTAAGTGGAGTTTTCGATTTTCTGGCCAAAGCCTTTACCAAGGTGATTGATTTTTCCCACGAAGGGGCTATTTTCCTTTTCGGTTTTGCGGGTGAAATGCCGCCAATTCTACAAAATTTCGCTTTTTGGATTCTTCCAACTGTAGTTTTTGTCTCTGCAATTTCCAGTTTACTGTACTATTTCGGAATTCTTCAATTTGTAGTAAAAGGTATGGCGTGGGTGATGAACCGTTTCCTTGGTATTTCCGGTGCTGAAAGTGTTGCTGCAGCCGCAAATGTTTTTGTAGGACAAACCGAAGCCCCATTATTGGTTAAACCTTACCTCTCAAAAATGACCAAATCGGAAATTTTATGTTTGATGGTTGGAGGAATGGCGACAATTGCTGGTGGTGTTCTAGCTGCTGTTGTGGGAATTCTTTCAAAAGGAGATCCAGTGATGAAATTATTCTATGCAAAACATCTACTAACCGCTTCATTAATGTCTGCACCGGCAGCGATTGTCTTTGCAAAAATGTTGTTACCTGAGGAAGAAGAAATTGATAAAAATCTTGACGTTTCCAAAGATAAAATTGGTGTAAACGCACTTGAAGCTATCGCCAATGGTACAACCGACGGATTGAAACTAGCCGTGAACGTTGGTGCAATGTTGATTGTTTTTACCAGTTTGATTGCACTTTTAAATTATACTTTGTTCAAAATTGGCGATTGGACACACTTGAACAACATCATATCATCAGGAGGTTTTTACGAGGGTTTGACCTTTGAAAGTATTTCAGGATATTTACTCGCACCTTTTTCATGGTTGCTTGGAGTTGAATGGCAAGACTGTATGTATTTTGGCCAGTTGCTCGGCGAGAAAACCATCGTAAATGAATTTGTTGCTTATCCACATTTAGGTGATATACAGGATGAGTTGTCGCAAAAAACAGTAATTATGGCAACTTATGTACTTTGTGGTTTTGCAAATATTGTATCAATTGGTATTCAAGTTGGTGGAATAGGGATTCTTGTCCCTGAAAGAAAATCAACATTAGCAAAACTAGGCTTACTTGCGTTGTTGGGTGGAACTTTGGCGTGTATGTCAACGGCAGTGGTTGCGGGAATGTTTTATTAAATCCATCTAGTTTCTCCCATAAAACTCATAATGATTAAGTCTTAAAATCATCATGAAATTAGCACCAACTTCACGTTGAATCGTTGAGCCTAAAAGCCCTGTTTTGGTGTCGTAAATGATTTGAATGTCATTTTTAAAAACGCCTCTTTTGTAAATGTGTTTTTCGATTACATTGCCAAATTCATCATAACGAAATTGCCATTCTTCATAAGGGTTTTCTTCCTCGTTGTGAATGAATTTCACTTTCGCAAGACGACCTTTCTCATTGTAAATAAATACCTTATGATAATCTGAATCAGCCATACGCATACGCTTGGTTTCTCGGATTAAATAACCATCGGCATTGTATTCATCAAATTCTTCCATGTAAGGCAAATTGTAACTGTTGTATATGACCTTTTTATAAGAATTTTTAAAAGGCACATAGCGCATGGTTTCGCGATTGATTAGATTACTTTGGAGAACATTTCCGTTCTTATCAATAATATCGCGTCGATGCTCTATTTCTACAACACGTTGAACGGAATCATACTTGTAACGATAAGCAGAAATACCCCCAATCTCTGATTTACGATGTAAAATAAGCTTACCAAATTCATTGTATTCGTAAAAATTGTAGAGAGTGTCGGTCAATCCTGCGAGTGTTCTGATTTCGTAAGTCGAAATTAAATGTCCGAGTGAATCAAAACGAAACCTGAAAAAATCATTCGTTTCGCGAACCATATCACCATCTTTTTTTCTCGAATATTTACCTGAAATTTCTTTGATTTGATTTGCCCGAACAAAAAACTCATCAAAAAAAGGTTCATCGGTAAAAGCTTTACCAGTCTGATTATAAATCATTTGTCCATTTGCAATAAACACTTTGAAAAGTAAAGTTGAAATGAAAATTAAACTACGTGAACTCAAGTTGGTCATAAAGATGGGTAAAGGAAACAGATGGAATGGAAAAGCATTAAATCATTATTAGTTTAAAGAAAGATTGAACGTTGAAATAAACTCCTTGAATATAGTTTCGTCCCAAATTTTACAAATATTTAGGACGAAAAAATTATAGCTTATTCTTTCAATTTATTAAAAGATTGGCAAACCACGTTTATAGAGCGTTTAAAACTGCTTTCCAACTTGCTTTTTCTGCCAAAATGCGCGGCAAATCACTGATTGAAATTCGGTCTTGTTGCATCGTGTCTCGATCGCGAATGGTAACAGTATTGTCTTGCAAGGTTTGATGATCTACTGTAATTGCGAAAGGAGTTCCAATGGCATCTTGACGGCGGTAACGTCTTCCGATAGCGTCTTTCTCATCATACTGAACATTGTATTCCAATTGTAAGTCTTTCATTATTTCACGTGCTTTTTCGGGAAGTCCATCTTTCTTAATTAATGGAAGAATTGCCGCTTTGTAAGGAGCAAGAACTGCTGGAATTTTCAAAACAATACGCTCCGAACCGTCTTCTAATTTTTCATTCTGATAAGCAGCACTTAAGACCGCCAAAAACATCCGGTCTAGTCCAACAGAAGTTTCAACCACATAAGGAACATAACTTTGATTGAGTTCAGGATCAAAAAATTGGAGTTTCTTTCCTGAAAATTGTTCATGTTGTTTCAAATCGAAGTCTGTACGACTATGAATTCCTTCCAATTCCTTGAATCCCATTGGGAAATTGTATTCGATGTCACAAGCCGCATTTGCGTAATGTGCCAACTTGATATGGTCGTGAAAACGGTAAAGTTGGTCGCCCAAACCTAAATTTTTGTGCCATTTCGTTCGCGTTTCTTTCCAATACTCATACCATTTCATTTCTTCTCCTGGACGAACAAAAAACTGCATTTCCATTTGTTCAAATTCACGCATTCTAAAAATGAATTGCCGAGCAACAATCTCATTCCTAAAAGCTTTACCTATTTGAGCAATACCAAAAGGAATTTTCATTCTTCCTGATTTTTGTACATTCAAAAAGTTGACAAAAATTCCTTGTGCCGTTTCTGGACGAAGGTAAATCGTAGCTGCATCACCAGCAACAGAGCCTAATTCGGTAGAAAACATGAGGTTGAACTGACGAACTTCTGTCCAGTTTTTTGAACCTGAAATCGGACAAACGATTTCTAAATCCAAAATCAATTGTCGTACACCTTCCAAATCATTATTTTCTAGGGAAACACGCATTCTGTTTTCAATTTCCTGAATTTTTTCAGCGTTGCGCAAAACGTTTGGATTCGTCGCACGGAATTGAGTTTCGTCAAAATTATCAGCGAATTTTTTACGTCCTTTTTCTACTTCTTTTTCTATTTTTTGGCGAATTTTCTCAATGTGATCTTCAATCAACACATCTGCACGATAGCGTTTTTTGGAATCTTTGTTATCAATTAATGGATCATTGAAAGCGTCAACGTGACCGGAAGCTTTCCATGTTGTGGGATGCATGAAAATCGCAGAATCCAGTCCCACAATATTTTCGTGCATTTGCACCATCGCTTTCCACCAATAAGTTTTGATGTTGTTTTTAAGTTCTGCCCCAAGTTGACCATAGTCGTAGGTTGCAGCCAATCCATCATAAATTTCAGAGGATGGAAAAATGAATCCGTATTCTTTAGAATGAGAAATAATCTCCTTGAGTTTGTCTTGTTGTTGTTCCATGCTGCAAAGATAGATTTTATAAAACAACAAGATTATTTGTACACAATTGATGTCTTAAGGAGGTTAAAAACCATTAAATTTCAGAAGTTGTTAAAAATCAAAATTATCAAAGCCCTTTTGCGTCAACTCGAGGTACTTTTCCTCGTTGAATTTATACATTGCTGAAGGTTTGTGTGGCACTCCTTGTTGCTTTTCACGAAGATTTGTGAGAATGTTAAGTTTTTGGATTTTCCTTCTGAAATTTCTTTTATCCAAGGGTTTATCCAAAATACTTTCGTACAATTTATGCAGTTGGCTTAAGGTGAACTTTTCAGGTAAAAGGTTAAATCCAACGGGTTGAATGCGCAATTTTTGTCTCAATTTTTCCTTAGCCGCTTGAAGGATGTCAAAGTGGTCGAATGCTAAATCTTGAATTTGATGAACAGGGAACCAATCTGCATTCTTTGCAAAAGAGGAAGCGTGAGGTTCATAGTTGAAAATCGGAACTAGCGAATAATAGGCAATGGTAACTACACGTTCTTCTGGTTTTTCACGAGTCGCTTTTAACCACTCTTGATCTTCAATTTTATTTAAACGGTTTGGGTCACCAAAAGCTCCAACTTGTTCCATGTATATGTCGTGAAGTCCTGTCAACTCATTTAATACACGATTTGCAGCTTGATCCAAGTTTTCATTATCGTAAATCAAGTCACCAGGAAGTGCCATACGAGAACCTGTTGAGTTTCCACCTTGACCACGTTCAATAAGCAAAACAGTCAGTTTTTCAAAGTCAAAACCGAAAATTACACAGTCAACTGATACATTTGGATTTAAGGTCGCCCCGTTTTTTTTTTGCATAAATTTTACCGCTTAATCTATATTTCCTATTTTTGAAAGTGTATTATTGACACAAAGCTCTAATTTTTTGATTCTAAAGTTATGTATTTTATTGTAGAAAGTGGTTCTACCAAAAGTGATTGGGTTTTAATAGACGACAAAAATAACCAAAGTTTTTTTTCGACTATGGGATTCAATCCTTACTTCCATTCAGCTGATTTGATTGAAAGTGAAATAAAGAAGCATGCGGATATTTTTGCTGTTGCTTCCCAAATAAAAGGGGTTTATTTTTACGGTGCTGGATGTTCTAGTGATGATTTGAATGCAAAAGTTGAAGATGGTTTAAGTCGAGTTTTCACAAATGCGTCGATTTTGGTAGATCATGATTTGTTGGCTTGCGCATATTCAACTTACAGGGGTGTTCCTGTAATTTCATGTATTATAGGTACTGGTTCAAATTCTTGTTTTTTTGATGGAAAAGAAATTTCCGAAGAAGTTCCTGCTTTAGGGTACATTCTCGGAGATGAAGGAAGTGGAAGTTTTTTTGGTAAACAATTGCTTTCTAATTACTTATATCATCGTTTACCTCAGAATATGCAAGACGATTTCTTTGCTACTTATGGTTACACAAAAGACGATTTGGTGAATCACGTTTATATGCAACCGAATGCGAATGTTTTCATCGCTTCTTTTATGCCTTTTATCGCCAAACACAAGGATGAGGAGTATGTGAAAAACATGGTGAAGGATGGGTTCAGAAGATTCATCGATGTTCATGTTTGTTGTTACAAAAACCACAAAGAAGTGGAAGTTAGTTTTGTCGGTTCAATTGCTCAAATCTTTGAAGTTCAGTTACATGAAGTGGCTGATGAAATGAATGTAAAAATAGGTGCAATCATCCGCCGTCCGATTGAACATCTTGTTAATTACCACCTTAATTATATACTTAAACCACAAAATGCTTAAAATGAAATTCAATCTAATGTTCATTTTTTGTGGCATTCTCATGTCGCAAATAATGGCTCAAAAATCACTTCCGGAATGGTCGAAAAATGCTACTATTTATGAGGTTAATGTGAGGCAATTTACACAAGAGGGTACATTCAGTGCCTTCCAAAAACACCTCCCTCGATTGAAAAAAATGGGTGTTGATATTCTCTGGTTGATGCCAATTCATCCAATAGGTGTTGAAAATCGAAAAGGTTCACTAGGAAGTTACTACGCCGTTAAAGATTATAAAGGTGTGAATCCTGAATTTGGAACTTTGGATGATTTCAAAAATCTTGTGAAAACCGCGCATGATTTAGGAATGAAAATCATTATTGATTGGGTTGCTAATCACTCTTCTCCTGATAATGTTTGGGTTCAACAAGGACATAAAGATTGGTACACCTTGGATTCATTGGGGAATCTTCAACCAACAATTGGTACAGATTGGTATGACGTTGCCGACTTAAATTACGACAACAAAGAAATGCGTAAAGAAATGATTGAGTCTATGCGTTATTGGTTGACAGCAGCAGATATTGATGGCTTCCGTTGCGATGTTGCAGGCTGGGTTCCAACTGATTTTTGGATTGATGCTCGCACTGAATTGGACAAAACAAAAAAGATTTTCTTTTTAGCTGAAGATGAAAATCCTGAAATCCATAAAGCGTTTGACATGACTTACGGTTGGGAGTTTCATCACATCATGAATAAAATTGCAAAAGGTGAGGAGGATGTAACGCATATTGTAAAATACCTTGAAAAAGGACACTTCAAAAATGAAGATTACAGAATGCACTTCACTTCAAACCATGATGAAAATTCGTGGAATGGAACTGAAATGGAGAGAATGGGTGAAGCGCGTTTTGCACTTGCGGTTTTGTCCGCAACGATTGAAGGAATGCCTTTAGTTTACAACGGACAAGAAACATCACTAGACAGAAGATTGGCATTCTTTGAAAAAGACTCTATTAATTGGACGAAAATGGATTTAGTTCCTTTTTACACCAAAATCCTTCAATTAAATCGCAGTAACAAAGCTTTATGGAATGGTACATTTGGCGGAAAAACGGAGGTTCTTACTGATAAATCGAGTAAGGATTTACTAGTTTTCACAAGAGAAAAAGACGGTCATAAAGTATTGTGTGTGTTTAACTTAAGCGCCACAGAAAAATCACTTAAAATAACTAATACAAAAATCGCGGGTCGTTACACAGATTTATTCACTGGTAAAAAAGCTAAACTTAAAAATGAGTTAATTATGAATATTGAACCTTGGGGATATAGGGTTTATGTTAGAAATTAGAGTGAAGAGTGAAAAGTGATCCGCCGCGGAGTGAAGAATGGAAAGTGAAGAGGGAAAATTAAAGGTGAAGTCTGAGCGGAGCCGAAGGCTGAAAAGTAAAAAATGAAAAGTGAAGAGTGAAGAATGAAAAGTGAAAAGTGAAAAGTGTAGTCCCGATAACGATCGGGAGAAAAGTGATCCGCCGCGGCGGATTGAAGCCTGCGACACACTGAGCGATGTCCTGAGCGAAGCCGAAGGGTGAATATCCGCCGCGGCGGAGAAAATTGAAATCCGAAGCGTCGGTTCTTCCAAAAATCTCCTCCACGTCGGCCCTTCATAAAATCATTCTCTCATTGGTCTTCGCCGCGGCGAACCCTCATTAGTCATTCCCTCATTCTCTCATAAAATCATTCTCTCCTTCCCTCATTCTCTCCTAAAGTCCTAAAATCCTAAAATCCTAAAGTCCTCTCATCCTAAAATCAAAAAAAAACCATGCAAAACTCAAAACCTAAACTATCCTTCTGGCAAATATGGAACATGAGCTTCGGCTTCATGGGAATCCAGTTTGGTTGGGGGCTTCAAATGGCCAACATGAGTGCCATCTATGAAAATCTTGGAGCAGAACCCGAGCAAATTCCAGCATTATGGCTTGCTGCACCACTAACAGGATTAATTGTTCAACCGATTATTGGGTATTTAAGCGATCGAACGTGGCATCCAGTACTTGGAAGAAGAAGACCATATTTTTTAATTGGTGCCATTTTAAGTTCCTTGTGTTTGTTCATCATGCCGAATTCGTCGTCGCTTTGGATGGCGGCAGGACTACTTTGGATACTTGATTCTTCTATTAACATAAGTATGGAACCGTTCCGTGCTTTTGTTGCGGATAAACTTCCCGAAGAACAACGAACCACAGGTTTTTCTATGCAAAGTTTCTTTATTGGAATCGGTGCAACAATTGCGAGTGCACTCCCATGGGTTTTTACCAATTGGTTTGGCTTTGAATCTTCTTCTGTAGAAGGTCAAATAGGGGACAACGTAAAATGGAGCTTTTATCTCGGTGGAATTGCGTTTATTGGTGCTGTTCTTTATACAGTATTGACTACAAAAGAATACCCACCTTCAACGTTAGAAGAGGAAGAACGCAAAAGAGAATCTAAAAAAGGCTTTGGCGGTGGTGTAAGTGAAATTCTTCATGCTATTCAAAACATGCCATCTAAAATGAAGCAACTTGCACTTGTACAATTTGTTACTTGGCCTGGGCTTTTTCTTATGTGGTTCTATTACACACCTACAGTAGCGGCTGAAATATTTGGTGGAACTCCTGGGTCCGATGCTTACACCGAAGGACAGAATTACGCAGGACTTACCTATTCTTTCGAAAATGTGGTTACTTTCCTTTTTGCCTTGATGTTACCCGTTTTAGCTGGAAAGTTTGGAAAAAAATGGACGCATGCACTTTGTTTGATGATTGGTGGAATGGGATTGATAGGAATGAACGTTATCGGTGGTGCTGAGGGTAAAACATTGCTTTTTGTGGTTATGGCATTTGTCGGAATCGCTTGGTCTAGTATTCTAACTATGCCTTACTCGATGTTAACGGATTGTTTGCCAGAGAATAAAATTGGAATTTACATGGGGATTTTCAATTTCTTCATTGTTCTTCCTGAAATTATTGCCTCTGTTTTTTTCGGAAAAGTGATGCAAGCGCTTGATTTATCTCGAATTGGAGCGGTTACCATCGGTGGTGGACTGCTAATTCTTGCAGCAATTTTAACCCTTAGAATACAAGAAAAAAATGTCGAAAATTAAAGGTTTACTATTCGATTTAGATGGTGTTTTAGTAACAACAGAACACAATCATTTTGTAGCATGGAAAAGGACAGCAGACGCTTTAGGTGTTCCTTTTACAGAAAAAGAGAATGAAGAATTAAAAGGCGTTAGTCGAATTGATTCGTTGAAAAAAATATTAGAAATGGGAAATGTTGTAATTGGCGAATATGAATTTGAGTCGCTATTGCAAAGTAAAAATGAATTTTACCTTGATTCCATTCAATCCCTTAACCAAAGTGACCTTTTACCCGGTGTTCTTGACTTACTTACAAACGCGAAAAGTCAGGGAATCAAATTAGGTGTGGGTTCTTCAAGTAAAAATGCGAAAATGATTCTTCAACTACTTCAAATTGAAGAAATGTTCGATGTTATTGTTGATGGAAATGGAGTAAAGGATCCTAAACCTCACCCAGAGGTTTTCTTGAATGGTGCAAAAGCTTTAGGTCTTGAACCTTCCGAATGTTTGGTTTTCGAAGATGCCTCAAGTGGAATAGCAGCTGCAAAGGCGGGTGGATTTAAAGCTATTGGTGTTGGTAATGAGGCTATTAAAACTTTGGCTGATGAATATTATGATGATTTGACAAAATTTAGTTTAAACGTATATGCTTAATTTATTTGAGATTGACGAGTGGAAAATAATCGAACGCTCTTTTGATGCTGCAAAGCAAAAACAAGCGGAAAGTATTTTCAGTATAGGAAATGGTTCCTTTGGACAAAGAGCGAACTTTGAGGAAAAATACACTGGAAGTTCCTTACAAGGAAGTTACGTGGGGGGTGTTTATTACCCTGATAAAACTCGTGTCGGTTGGTGGAAAAATGGTTATCCAGAATATTTCGCTAAAGTTTTAAATTCTTGTAATTGGATAGGAATTAATCTAGAAATTGACGAAATTCAACTAGACCTCAATTCAGCAACCGTGAAGTCGTTCTATCGCGAATTAGATATGTATCGGGGAACATTAACCCGAAAATTCCGTGTAGCACTCTCTAACGGTAAAGAAATAGAGGTTGAAAGTATTCGTTTCTGCTCTATGGAACGTGAAGAAGTTGCGGCAATTTCTTACAGTGTAACACCTATTAATTTTAGCGGAAACATCAAATTCACGCCATATCTCGACGGAAAAGTTTCCAACCACGACTCGAATTACAATGAAATGTTTTGGGAAGAGGACAGCCGTAAAGTGGACGTTAAAAAAGGAGTTGTTTGTGCCAAAACGAAAAAAACTAATTTCTCCGTTGCAACAGCAATGCGCTTCTCTTTTTGGAAGGAAAAAGAATTATTGGAAATCCATCCAAATGTTGCTCAACGTGAATTTTATATCGAAAACAATTTTGAACATTACTTGGAAAAAGGAGTTCGATATACTTTGAAAAAGTACGTTTCTATTGTTTCTACCCTGAATCATTCTGAATTCTCCATTATTGCACGAGCGATTAATCAAGTAAAAAATGCTTACTTGTCTGGTTTTGATACACTTTTAAGCGAACATGAAGCTGCTTGGGCAAAAATTTGGTCTAACGCCGACATCACAATTAATGGTGATGTAGCTGCTCAACAAGGTATTCGCTTCAATATTTTCCATTTATATCAAACTTACACTGGTAAGAATGAAAAATTAAATATAGGCCCTAAAGGTTTTACTGGAGAAAAATATGGAGGTGCAACTTATTGGGATACAGAAGCATATTGCTTACCTTTCTATTTAAAAACGGCAGACCCTAAAGTCGCTAGACAATTACTCGTTTATCGCTATAATCACCTTGAGCGGGCAATTGAAAACGCTGCAAAACTAGGCTTCAAGGACGGTGCTGCACTTTATCCAATGGTGACGATGAACGGTGAAGAATGTCATAATGAGTGGGAAATCACCTTCGAGGAAATTCATAGAAATGGTGCGATTGCATTTGGAATCTACAATTACATTCGTCACACAGGAGATAAAAACTACCTATTGGATTACGGACGCCCTGTTTTGGTTGGAATCGCAAGATTTTGGGCGCAACGTTTCAATTGGTCTGAAAGCAAAAAAGCCTTTGTAATGCTCGGTGTTACTGGTCCAAATGAGTACGAAAACAACGTGAACAATAATTGGTACACGAACTACATCGCGCGTTGGTGTATCCAATATGCTCTTGAAGCAGATGAATTTTGTGCTACAACCAAAGGATCCGCTTTAAGAAAAGGTGAAGCAGAACAATGGAGACATATTGTAGAAAATGTTTATTTCCCTAAGCTAGATGGAACAAATATTTTCCTTCAGCAAGATGGATTTATGGACAAAGAACAGCTGACGGTTAAAGATATAGCCGAAGCAGAACGTCCTATAAATCAGCATTGGTCTTGGGATAGAATCCTTCGTTCAATTTTCATCAAACAAGCGGATGTACTTCAAGGTCTTTATTTGTTTGAAGATGATTTTGATTTACCGACTTTGTCTGAAAACTTTGAGTTTTATGAACCGAAAACCGTTCATGAATCTTCGCTTTCTCCTTGTGTTCACGTGATTTTGGCTGCAAAAATAGGCAGACTTGACAAGGCTTATGAATTGTACTTGAGAACTTCTCGCCTAGACCTCGATGACTACAATCACGAAGCCGACGAAGGACTTCACATTACAAGTATGGCGGGAACTTGGGTTTCTGTAGTTGAAGGTTTAGCTGGTGTTCGAATTTATGAAAATGAAATTCGAGTTAACCCCATTATTCCAGCAGCATGGAAAAGCTATTCTTTTCAGATTTTGTACAAAAACAATCCACTGCAAATAACTGTTGATGGGAAAGAAGTAATTGTTGAAAATAAAGGTGAATTTGAATTGCCTTTAAGTATTTATCAGCAACAGCAAACATTACCGAAAGGTGGGAAAATTGTTGCTCCAGTAATTAATGAAGTTGTAGTAAAATAATAAGTTATGAAGAACCTACTTTTTTCTTTAATCGTCATTACTTCGTGCTTTTCCTTTCAAGCACAGGTAAACCCAACTAATCGTCAAGTCGTTTTGCAAGGCTTTTGGTGGGATTATTGGAACAGTAATTATCCAAATGGTTGGGCAAATTACTTAGCAGAACTTGCTCCTCGCTTGAAAGACATGGGAATAGATGCTGTTTGGATTCCACCAACAATAAAAAACGGAGGTACAAACAGTGTAGGTTATTCACCTTTCGACCATTATGATTTAGGGGATAAATGGCAAAAAGGAAATGTTAAAACAAGAGTTGGAGATAAAGACGAATTATTGAGAATGGTTGCCGTTATGAAGGCTAATGGAATTGATGTCATTCAGGATATTGTTTTGAACCACAACACCAATGCAGGAAGCGCAAATGGTGCCGGAGGAGCAGACCCAGCAGCAACCGACGATGGTTCTACCAGTAAATTCAAAAATTTCAGATACACCAGCTACAAAACCCCTGGAACGACTGAAACAGCCACTAATTATCTCGCTCGAGGTGGAAGATTCCATAAAAATTGGCAAAACTTCTATCCAAACAATAACAACGTTTGTTGCACAAATGAAATCAATTCACCTTATTGGGGACCAGACATTTCTTATGAAAGCAATGCATTTGGTTTGAGTAGTAATGCCACATATAACCCAGCTCAATCATCGAATTACATGCGTGATGGAATGAGAAATTGGTTTATATGGTACAAAAAACAAGTGGGTTGGGATGGAGTACGTTTAGATGCTGTAAAGCATTTTCCTGCGTTTATTACAGAGGATTACATGTGGAACTTACAAAACAATGCAGGTTGGGCCAGTGGCGGAGAAGGAATGTTTGCAGTGGGTGAATGGGTAGGAGGACAAGCTGAATTAGATAATTGGGCAAACTCTGTTCAGAATCGTGCTGGAACCTTTGATTTTGCATTGAGAGGTGCTTTGAATGGACTTGTTAGTGGAAATAGCTTTTACAATATGGGAGCAATTCCTGCTGCACAACAACAAAATCGTGGTCGAACAATGCCATTTGTGAATAATCATGATACTTTCCGACCTCAATTGAGTTCATCAGGAAATTATACGGGGTGGAATACAAGTCAACAACTTGGACAACATATTGAGCCAAATGACGGTCGCAGTAGTGCAGCTCATGCCGTTGTTTTAGCTGTGGATGGTGCACCCCAAATTTTCTTTGAAGACCTGTTTAATATCGGATATTTGGGAAATCGTTTTAGCCATGATCCTAAAAATGAAGAGCAACTTCCGGTGAGAAGTGATATTGAAAATTTAATTTGGTGTCATCAAAATTTACGTTTCAAAGAAGGTGCTTATTTAGTTCGTTGGCAGGCTGAAGATGCCTTAGTAATTGAACGTGGAGGTAAAGCATTGATTGGAATTACAGATTCATGGACAAATTGGCAAAATCTTAATGGCGTTCAAACATCATGGAATGATGGAACTATTTTAGTTGATTATTCCGGAGCAAATGGAACAACCGAAAGGACTGTTTACGGAGGCGGGAAAGTGGATATAAATATTCCTCCTTGTAACGGAACAGCTGAAGAAGGACGAAGATGTTACAGTGTTTGGGCACCAAAAGGAATAACGGCAAACTACGAACGTCCTGCAAAAACAATCACACAGGAATGGGAAATGGACGATGATTTAGGGGACAGTGAAGCACGTTCTCTTCAACAAGGTGGACGATTACCGGCAAATAGCAGAGAATGTAGAACAGTTGGGAAAGTGTTTGCAAAAAATGGAACGCAAATTTCTTTGGAACTTTATCCTGCAGCACCAACTCACTCCATTACCATGATTTTATTGGACAAAGATTGCAACCCGATAGATTCAATCGTTGGTGCAGGAAATCTTGTTTTCAATAAAAATGCAAGTTACGACGGTTGGTACACTATTCGAATCAGAAATACTACAGCTTCTCAACCTGGTCAAAAATGTTGGGTGAAAGCTACTTACATGGCTCCTGCGGTTGTACAAACCAATGTTCCTAAAGCAAAATGTGCTTGTGTTGCACCTCCAACCTCTTCCATTACAGAACTTTCAAAGGAATTATCCATCTATCCAAATCCTGTTACGAACAGTTTGAATATTGACGCGCCAGCAAATATTGAAAATTGGCAGTTGATGGATATGAATGGAAAAGTATTAGCTAGTGGAAAAGGAGCAGATTACTTTGTTCAAATTGATATGAGTGAAATGGCTGAAGGTGCTTATATCTTTACCGCTGAGTACAAAGGTTTTGTGGTCCGTCGAAAAGTGGTTAAAGCAGGAAAATAAGACTCAAAAGAAATTTTACATTTAAAAGTCGGCTTCGGTCGGCTTTTTTTATATGTTTTTCGAACCGAATCCTGCCAAGGTTCACCTATGAATGAATTTTACCAATTATGTTTTATTGGCATAGAAAACTCCTTCCTAAAATGCCTCCGTTTTGGCGGAAAGGTTTCAATTGAAATTTAAACGCGTCTATTTGTAACTTTCGTTGTTATAATTCTAAATTCCATATTAATTTAGGGCAATCAATTTTAACCTTATGCGTCAACTTTTTTTATGTGCTTTTGCTTTTCTTTTAGTTTTTCAAGTTAATGCCAATGAACCACCACTTAGAATAATCAGTTGGAACGTTAAATTTCTTCCTCGACAATATCGTATTGCCATTAAGCACCACCCTGTAAAACGTGCAAAATTGATTCCTGAGGTTTTGAAAATGGATTCTGTTGATATTATTTGTTTTCAAGAGGCCTTCGACAGAAAAGCCAACCAAAGATTGATTGCAGGTTTAAAGGAAAAATTTCCCTACATCGTAGGCCCAGCAAATGAACCGAAAAGGAAATTATTCAAACTAAATAGCGGGGTGATGTTTATGAGTAAATACCCTTTGAAAAACTTAGGTAGTGTTCAATTTTCTGATTGTCAAAATGAGGATTGTGTGGCTCAAAAGGGAGGTCTATTGGTTGAAGCAGATGTTAACGGAAGCCCTGTACAAATTCTAGGTACACACATGGACGCGGGAGATGATGATGAGATTAGAGTTAAACAAGTGGTTCAATTACAAGGATTATTGGAGCGATTCAAACAACGCAATGTGCCTCAAGTAATTTGCGGAGATTTTAATGTTGACCGTAACAATCGACCAGTTTTTGAAAGAATTAAGGAAATATTTAATTTGCACAAAGATCAAGACGGAGAAGTGGATGGAGAATTGAAATATACCTACGACCCAAAGCGAAATGATATGAATCCAGATAAATCAAAATCAAAACTAATTGATTTCATGTTTTACAAAGGAAACGGTCTGGAAGCAAAACAAAACCGCGAAATTGTTCAGTTTAAAAAACGTTGGAAGAAAAAGTGTGAAGACCTTTCCGATCATTTTGCTGTCAAATTAGAACTTTGGTTCAATCGTGAAACAGAGAAGGAGTAGGGGAGTTGTTTGTAGCGTAATTAGGGTCTGCCGTTGCCTATCGTTCACCTAAATCTATTTCATCCTTTGTGGCTGGATTCAAATCAGCAGCAACAAAAAGAATCAATGAATCGCAAACAACCCAAAAATGCCCGTTAGGCAGGCGCGATTTCATGACCATATTATACCAAATGTCTTACAGATTATCGTATGTAAAATTACCTATGGTCATTTTTAATCCGCCGCGACAACATTTTGTCATCGTCGGTATTATCCGCAATACTATTTCCTTTTGTCGCATCAGTGAATACATAGAAAACAATCCCGCCAACTGGAAAGAAGACACCTTTCACTTTGAAAATCTTGAAGAATCGAAATTCGGAAAGGAATGAAAACCGAAAGATGGGATGAAGAAGGAACTCAGTTTGGTAGAAGGTGAAATAGTTGCAATACTTGAAATCATTCCTTTACTGCCTTAAATCAAATTAATCCGAATAAGATTTGGAATAGGGGAAATTGGAATATTTCGGATTATATTCCTTTTTCAAATGAGAAGTAAAAAGGCATCAAACAAGGGGTGATTAAGGAATTGATAATTGGGGAAATTAGGTTGGTGTAATTTTTTTTCAGTATTAATGATTAACCGGTTGGATTAAATAGGGTTATCTGTGAATTATCTGTGGGATTATATCTGTGGGCTCGCGATTAATCGCGAGCCCACAATCAATCCCACAGATAATCCCACAGATAATCCCACAATAAATCCATCTTTCCCACATTTCCAAAATCAATTTTCAATCATTATTTCATGATTTTTTAGTAATTTCAGTTGAAACAAAATGGATTGATTCAAATTGAAATGAGAAAATACCCAAACAAATTTCGGAACGGTACCATTCGAGCCCAATGGTGGGAATATGGTCTAGATGCTGCCTATTTCATTACGATTTATACAAAAAATCGGGTTCACTATTTTGGAGATATCGAAAACAAGTAAATGGTTTTTTCTGAAATTGGTAAAATTGCTCATGTTATTTTGTACAAGGCTGGACTTTTCGGAGTGGACTCATTCTTCAACGCTTTGTCATGCAAAATCCCATCATCCAAACCATTATTTCAAACGGTGAATCAAATTGAGGTTAAAAATCTATTCTGAAACATACCCTTCAAAGAATTCATCGGGAAAATTTACCAAAAACAAATTGGATTTGGAACGTGTGATTGCTGTGTATAGCCAACGAACGTAGGCAAAATCCTTCATTTCATCGGGCAGGAAACCGTAATCCACAAAAACATTTTCCCACTGTCCACCTTGTGCTTTGTGTACCGTAACGGCATACGCATACTTTACTTGCAACGCATTGAAATACGGACTTTTTACCACTTTCTGAAAACGTTTTTGCTTATTTCGTTCGTGCATAAAATCCTTTTCGATTTCGGCAAACAACTCCTTCATGCGTTTACGATCTAAATTCGGGCTTTCAGACAAAAGTGTCTCTAAATGAACAATCACATCCAATTCCATATTGGGCAGAGACTCGGTAAACTCAATCACTAAATGAGCAAAATGAAAGCCGTAGAGTTCCTCTGTTTTTTTTACTTTCCGAATGGTAAACATCTCTCCGTTTGCAATAAATCCCATCGGACTTGTTGGGTCCAACCAGAAATAATTGTTGCGTACCACCATCATTCTGTCGCTTCTTTCAAGCAATTCTTCACGGTAAAGCAAACGGTTTCTGATTTCTAAATTCCATTTGTTTGCTCGTTTATTCGAAAGTGTTACCACCATACATTCCTCCACACCTGAATGGTCATAAGCATATTCCAAAAATTCCTGAATTTCCATTCCTTGCACTTTTTTCACGTGTTGGTCTAAAGCAACAAAAAAGGGTTCCTCGTAATCAATTTTAGAGCGAATAAATGTTGCATTCACCAAAACGGCAGAGTCGTGATCTGTTCGCACAACTTCTTTCAGTGAAGCGTGAAAAACTTGTATAAATGGAAAATTTTCTTTCCAATAAGTCATTGAAAAAACTGGTGAAACATCTTGTCCAACAGGTGGTAACTGTCCGCTATCTCCAATGAAAATCAAGCGGCAATTGGAACCGGACTGCACGTAATTGATTAAATCTTCCAGTACATTTCCGCCTTCTGTCGGGTCAAATCCCGCAAGCATGGACGCTTCGTCCACAAAAAACAAAGTGTTCTTGTGATTATTCTTCGCCAAAGTGACGCGATTTCCAATTAACTCATTTTCAGTAAAATAAATTTGTTTGTGTATGGTATAGGCGCTTTCACCAGCATAAGCTCCCAAAACTTTTGCTGCTCGTCCGGTTGGCGCAAGTAAAACTGATTTAATTTTCATTTCTTTTAAAGCCTTGATAACATTTGCGAGAAGTGAACTTTTTCCCGTACCTGCATAACCGGTAAGAATGAAAATACTTTGTTGGTCACCTTTAGTCAAGAATTTCACAAAGCCATTCAACGCATTTCGTTGGTCTTCTGTAAGTTGAAAACGAAAGTTATTTTTAAAAAAGCGCGCAAAAGTTAAAGTATCGAAAGGCAAAACAATGGGATTAATGTTGGCTTGTTAGTAAAATTAGCTTTTTGATGTTCGTGTAAAAGTAAATATTGTAGATTTGTGACGCTTAAAAAAAAATTACATGGAAAGTCCTTCAGTATTAATTAAGAAATTTGCTGTCCCTACAATATTTTTAGCAATAGGCTCAACGCTTTTGTATGTTGGTTTCTCAACGAATCAATCCCAGGAATTTAAGTTGGCGGCCGTTTTAATTCTAACTGGTTCAATGATTACATTCCTAAGTTCTTCTGGAATTATTTCTACAATGGGTGTGAGAATAGTTGGAGTTTTGTCCTTGGTTTTGACGCTTGGTCTTTTCTTTTTCTCGTCTAAAAGTGTTGGGGATACTATCAAATACCAAGAGGATTACAAGTTTAGTAAGGAATTAGCTAAGAGAAATTTAAGTGATGTCCGTACAGCTCAAAAAGCTTATTTCGATAACTACGGTGATTACGCGAAAGACTGGGAAACTTTGATTAATTTCATTAAAACGGATAGCGTAAAATCAGTAGTTGCTGAGGGTGAAAAACCATCAAGAAGAATTACAGAAAAAGAAAGAGACTTAATCTACAAAGACAAAAGAGCTATTGACAACAATATGAACGATTTTGAGGCTTACGTGCTTTCGAAATCAAAAATTTGTCCTGACGACTTGAAAGGCTACAAACGCGATACCATTAAAGTTTCTTTCATTAAAACAACCTTTACAGAAAATTCAAGCTACACAAAAGATAGAATGGACAAAGGTTTTGGTAAATTCAATCCAGACGAGTTAAAATACGTTCCTTTTACCAATAAAAAACAAACTTGGAAAATCAAAACCGATAAAATTAAAGTTGGTGATGCTGATGTTCCTACTTTAAGAGTTGAAGGTTATTTGCCATACACAAAAATCAAAGGTGACGCCAACAAAGAACTTTTCTTCTTCGGAAAACTAGAAGTTAGCGATTTAGGTGGATCTTGGGAAGCAGAATAATTCGTTTTACCTGTCACTTTTTCGGTATTAAACATCTTAACAAGTGAGTTGGGTATGATAGATTTTATTCTTGTTGGTGACGAAAAAGTTCAGTTTGGTTTTCAAGACGGTTCCTATAAATTACAGTCTTTCAATTCAAAATCAAACTATTTCTCAGACGATTGGAAAACCTTAGTCAGAACGGAAACACAAGACCACGCGCCGACCAATATCTTTTTCCAATCTGGTTTTTCAACTTTAATTCCTTTGGATTTATTCAATCCTTCGCTTTCCAGTGATGTATTTAATCTGAATTTTGGAAACCTTTTGCCAGAGAACCATGTCAGTTTTGACCAAATTTACGGTTTGAATGTTGCTAATATTTACAACGTTCCAGAATGGTTAAATTCTTTCAAAACAACAATTTACCCACTCGTTCCTTTAAAGCATATCAGTAGTCAATTCCTCAATCGTATCCGCCACAACGCTGGAAATTCCATTATTGTTCTTCTTTCGGATAAACTCCTAACTCTGAGCGTTTGGAAAGAAAATAAACTTTTGCATTTCAATCATTATGAAGTTAACGGTGCATTAGACCTTGTTTATTATGTGCTTTTGCAATTCAAAGAATGGAATGGACCCTTCCAACCAAAAATTCAATTTTACTACAATAATCCAACTTTTTCATCCATTGAAATAGAAGATAACTTGAAATTAGTGGATGAATTTCAACACACACCAATCGAACATTTTACCGAACACCAAACACTAAAAACAATTCTGTGCGCATAATTAGAGGATTCTTAAAAGGGAAAAGGTTTGCCACACCACCGAACTTTCCATCGAGACCAACAACAGATTTTGCCAAGGAAGGTTTGTTTAACGTGCTTGAACATAGCATTGATTTTGACGGAATGAATGTTTTGGACCTTTGTGCAGGAACTGGAAACATAGCGTTGGAATTCATTTCCCGAGGTGCGAACAAATTAACAGCTGTCGATGCAAATGACCGCTGTGTTCAATACCTCAAAAAAAATGCAAAAGACTTAGGAATCGAAGCGCAATTCAACGTTGTAAAAAAAGACGCCTTACTTTTCTGCAAACTGAACGACCAAAAATTTGATTTAATATTCGCCGACCCACCTTTTCATCTCACCTTTCATCAGGATTTGGTTCAAAGTATTTTTGAGAAAGACATGTTGAACGAAGACGGACTCGTGATTATTGAACACGGACGACAAACCGATCTTTCTCACCTACCTCAATTCGAGAAAATGAAAACTTTTGGTAACGTTAACTTCAGTTTTTTCGTAAGACTGTAATTATGCAAAAAGGTTTATTTCCCGGTTCTTTTGATCCTTTTACTAAGGGTCACGAAGCAGTAATTTTAAAAGCGATTGACTTATTCGATGAAATCATTATCGGTGTTGGCGTCAATTCGAAGAAACAGTATTTATTTTCCCTTGAAAAACGAATTGCACATATTGAAAGCTTATTTGCTGCGCACCCAAAAATTCGTGTTGAATCTTACCAAAAACTAACGGTGAATTTTGCAAAAGATTTAGGAGCATCACACATAATTCGTGGGCTTCGCGACTCCGTAGATTTTGAGTATGAAAAGTCAATTGCGCACATGAATCATGCAATAAGTGGTGTTGAAACGGTTTTTTTTCTGACCAATCAAGAGCATAGCGCAATCAGTTCCTCCATTATTCGTGAGATGTATGTGAACCATGCAGACATTTCTCCCTTTGTAACTCGACCGGATTTACTCGTTTAATGGCATAATTCGTGCTAAATCTCCACTATGCGTTTTCTTCCCTTTTTATTAGTGCTTTTGATTTCCTCTTTCGGTTATGCTGAGGTGGTTATTTCTGGCTTAACCCATCCTCCAAAACGCAATCCTGAAATTAAAGTACTCGGTTTAAAAGATTACATCAGTGAACAATACTATGAAATTGCGAAAACCAATGTTGCTGAAAATGGACGATTTATTTTGCGATTCAATATTACCAAAACACAAAAAATTCGACTGAAATACGAAAACAAATTCTGTTGGATGTACGTGGAACCAAACGGAAAATACGCCATCGAAATTCCAGAGAAAGACGTGGCTGCAACTGGTTTTAAGGATGAAAACGAAATGGAAATGCTTTTCCTGAAATTAGATTCCATGGACATCAACTATAAAATTTTGGGTTTTGAAGCTTGGTTAGATGAAAATCTTGGTGAAATATTCATGCTTCGAGAAGCTCGTCCGGGTGAATTTCTAAAAAGAATTAGTTTGCTCAAAAAAGCGGTTGAAAATGATTATGCCAATGAAACAGACACGTTTTTTGTGAATTATGTAAAGTATTCCATTGGCTCACAAGTTGATAACTTCAATTATTTGGGTGGTTTATCTTACGATGAAAAGTTTAATTTTTACTTCAATATTGGCGATCCACTCTTTACCCACGACAAATACATGGAGTACTTCCATTTGTTCTTTGCAAGGTATTATTATCTCGCTAGCAAGGAAATTCGAACCAAGTTGTTTGAATCTGTTTTCGCCATGGATGCTGAAAAGTTTTTGAAAACCTTAGAACTTGACCCCTACCTCAAAAATGAAGAACTGCGGACGATGGTTGCGCTCAAAATCATTCGTGACGAGATGAATTCCAAAGAACTTCCGCGCACCAATTTGTGTTTTTTATTGCAACAAATTAGCAGTAATTTGAAAAATGAAAAATTCCGAAATTGCGCGAAAAGTCTTCATCAAATTTACAGTGAACTAATTGTAGGACAAAGGGTTCCGAACATTGAGTTAGCGAAAGGTGTACAATTAAATGATTTTTCGAATAAACCCATTTACTTACATTTTTTCGAACCATCCAATCCAAAGTGTCTTTCTGAGATTTCAATTCTTAAAAAACTTCACGAAAATTACGGCGAAATAGTAGAGTTCATTACCGTTTATAAACCAACTTCTTCCACTTTAAACGCGGCACAAACACGTGCAATTGAAGCAATAACGTGGAAAAAATTTGAATTAGCAGAAACACATGTAATTTGGGAACAATTGAAAGTTAAGACTTTTCCATACTACATTCTTATCAACGAAAAATTGATTTTGCATTCTGCACCGGCACTTTCTCCTTCACCAAATGGTAATTACCAGACGATTGAGAAAACGTTTTACGATAAAAAACGGGAGAAAGAACTGAAAAATTAGTTTGACGTCTCTTCAATAAACTGCATCACTTTTTCCACCATCAATTTTGAACCAACATAATAAGGAACACGTTGGTGTAATTTTTCAGGTTTCAATTCCATGATTCGTTTGCGACCCGTTGTTGCTAATCCGCCTGCTTGCTCTGCAATGAAAGCCAATGGATTGCATTCATACAATAACCTCAATTTTCCTGCTGGAGCGGACAACACATCTGGATAAATGTAGATTCCACCTTTTATTAAGTTTCTATGAAAATCAGCTACTAAAGACCCAATATATCTTCCAGAATAAGGCATTCCAGTTTGATTTTCACGACTTTGGCAGTAATTGATGTATTTTCTTAAACCTTCCTCGCATTCAAAAATATTTCCCTCGTTCATCGCGTAAAGTCTGCCAATTTCTGGCATTTTCATGTTTGGATGAGACAAACAAAATTCACCAATTGAAGGGTCTAAAGTAAATCTGTTCACTCCTTTACCCGTTGTGTAAACCAACATCGTTGAAGAACCATAAAGCACGTATCCAGCAGCTACTTGGGCTGTGCCGGGCTGTAACATATCCTCCAACGTAGCTTTTGTTCCAACAGGCGAAACGCGTCTGTAAATGGAGAAAATTGTTCCGATGGAAACATTCACGTCAATATTACTTGAGCCATCTAAAGGGTCAAAAAGAACAACATACTTTCCGTTTTTTGCTTTTTCACTTTCGAAAGCAACAAAGTCATCATTTTCTTCAGAGGCAATTCCACATACTTCTCCACCTTGTTCGAAAGCCGCAATGAAAGCGTGATCTGCCACAACGTCCAATTTTTGTTGTTCCTCTCCTTGAACATTCTGTCCGCCTTGAGCGCCGAGAATATGGTCAACCAAACCAGCTTTTCGCACATCGCGACTAACAATTTTGGAGGCAACAGCGATATCACTTAAAATGCGTGAAAGTTCACCCGTTGCAAAAGGAAAATCAGCTTGGTTCTTTAATATGAATTCGTTGAGCGTAATAAGTTTTGACATTTTGGAAAATTTAAAGCAATAAAAAAGCCCTGTATTACCAGGGCTGTAAGATTTACATTGAAAAAATCGAACCGCTTTCCGATTCTGATAACATTTCTATTGGATTTAAAATCAAAGTTGGAATCAAAGCGTCATTCGTGATGACGTATTGCTCATAATTATGAGATAATAAAGTGAACAATCCACTTCCACTTAAATTCATAATTGTTATCAAATCCGCACCAACACCGGCGGCGTATTTAATCACTTCTTTTTCAAAGCCAGATCCAGGTATAATTGCTGTTTTAACGTTCACATTTCTCTCTAAAAGAAACTTTTTTGAGAAGGTAATATTCGAAATCACCTGATTTCTCAGGTAATCATCGTTTTCATCAGGGGTAACAACGTGAACTTCAGAGTTAAAATATTTCGCCAAACTAGCAACAATAGTTAGCTTTTGTTTAGTTTCTTTGTGTAAATCCATCGGGACTACAATGACATCGTAACCGGTTTGCTTGGTGTCTTTAACCTTTTCCTGAACAATTATAAAGGGTACTGGTGAACTTGTAACCACCTTTAATGCATTGCTTCCCAGAATATGTTGCCAACCATGTGGACCATGTGTACCCATGATGATTAAATCAGCCATGTGCTCCGCTGCAAAGGTTCCGATATCGGTAAAAATGTTTCCAATTTTAACATTAGGAATGATTGTTACACCTGAATCTGCATTTTTTTGAACAATCACTTCCAATTTTTGGAAGGATTCAGGAATTTGACTTTCCTTGGATACAACATGCAGTAATTGAATTGTTGCGTTTAAAGTTTTAGCAACCACTAAAGCATGTTTTAGAGCTGTGTCTGCCACTGGAGTAAAATCTTGGGGAACAATTAAAGTTTTAGCCTTCATAACTTATTGATTTTTTTTGCAAATTTAGTACTTTGGATAATGCAATTTACTGAAACTCGGGGTTATTTTTGCGGACATGTCATAATCCCTTACTTTTGACAATTATACGTTATGGCTATTATTGGAAAACTCATTCAGAAAACAACTGAAATATCCTACAAAAGGATAGCAAAAAAAGGCGTGGATTATAAAAATCAGCTAGCGGTGCTTCGGAAATTATTGGAAACTGCAAAAATGACACGTTTTGGTTTTGTTCATTCTTTCCATGAAATTTTGAAAGTTCCTGACGCTGTGACACTTTATCAAAAGTTTGTTCCAATTACCGATTACGATACGTTCTACGAAGAGTGGTTGAAAGAATCAATTAACGGAGCAAAAGATCACACTTGGAGAGGACGAATAAAATTTTACGCACTTTCCTCAGGAACAACAGGGTCGCCTTCAAAAAGAATTCCAGTTACAATCGAAATGATTCGTTCGTTTCAAAAAACAAGTTTGCGTCAACTTTCCATCCTTCACAATATCGAATTGCCCGAATCCTTTTTTGGTGCGTCGGTGCTTACAGTTGGTGGTTCTACAAAACTCACCCGTTTATCCACACACACCGAAGGAGATTTAAGCGGAATTTTAAGAAAGCACACTTCCATTGTTGCAACACCTTTCACCAAACCCGGAAAACGAATCACCGATTTACCCAACTGGCAAGCACGATTAGATGCAATTCTTCCTTTGGCACCAAAGTGGAACATCGGCATTATGGCTGGAATCCCGAGTTGGTGTATTTTGCTATTGGAAGAAATTGTAAAACATTACCAACTCGACAACATACACGACATTTGGCCTAATTTCCAAGTTTATGTTCACGGTGGTGTGTTTATGGATCCTTATGTCGATAGACTTGAAAAAATTTGTGGCAAAAAAGTTCATTTACTTGATACCTATTTAGCGAGTGAAGGATACTTCGCTTATCAAATGTCACCTTCCCATAAAAGCATGAAATTATTGTTGAATAATGGGATTTTCTTTGAGTTTATTCCATTCAATTCCAACTATTTTGACAAAAACGGAAGACTAAAAGATGTGCACGATGCCTTAACCATTTCTGAAGTTGAGGAGGGTGTTGATTACGCTTTGGTTATTTCAACGAATGCAGGTTTGTGGAGATATGTTATTGGCGACTTGGTTCGATTTGTCGATTTGGAGCAACTTGAACTTGTAATTTCTGGGAGAATTAAACAATTTTTGAGTTTGTGTGGTGAACATTTATCGTTAGACAATATCAATCAAGCACTTTTGACTTTTAGTAGGAATAAAATGTGTTCTTTTTCCGAGTTCACGATTTTTGCAGATGCTGATAACAGTAAACACGTTTGGTTTTTGGAAACCTGCGATGCTCCTGATTTACAAGAAACTGCTCAAGAAATTGATAACTTACTTTGTGCAGGAAATGACGATTACGCCTATGTAAGAAAATACAATCTTGGTGCGCCCGAAATCCACTTTTTACCTCCAGGTACATTTTACGAATACATTGCATCTCTTGGAAAATCGGGTGGACAAACGAAAGTTCCGCGCGTTTTGAATAAACAACAAGCTGAAAAATGGCTAAAATTCATTCAAGATAGAAATTTGTAACCCTTTGAAAATTATCAATTTTAAAGAATCATGAAATTTATTTTTATCGCCATTCAAATTTTGTTTTTCAGTTCCGTTCTCGGGCAACCTTTAAACGATTTTGTAATCAAGGAAGCCAATAAATACAACGGCGGAACGTATAAATGGAGTGGTTCGGGTTGTCCTGTTGATATTGTTTTGGGAGAAAAAGTTTTATTGCAAAAAAGTACAATTGGTTCCCATTGTTCAGGCTTTACTTTCACGGTGTTGTTCAACACTTTAAAGGCACATGGTTTTCATGAAAAAATGAATTTTGAACAGTGGAAATCTTTCCAACAACATTGGTACGGAAATACAACAATCGCAGCTGAAACACAGTGTTTGTATGCTTTAGAAACGTGTGAATTAGGACGAAAAGTGGAACTCGACCAAGCCCAATCAGGTGATTTTGTGCAGTTTTGGCGAAACAATAACACAGGACACAGTGTGGTGTTTTTGGCTTGGGAAAAAGATGAAAAAGGAAGAATAATTGCCATGAAATACAGAAGTTCCCAAAAAGTGACGAATGGAATTGGAGACCGCACCGAGCCTGTTGGGAAAGGAGAAAAAGACATTAACCCAAAGCGGATTTATGTAGCACGATTGGGTGGAGAGTAGGAGCTTAGGATTTAAACAAATTCACACGTTTGATGATTAATTCTTTATAAATTTCCTTGCGTTCTTGGTGCAAAAAGGAGTTATCAATCATTAAAATAGCTTTCGGTAACCAACTAATTAAACGTTTGTATATTGAATTAATTTGTTTCTCGTTTAATTGCAAATTCTGCCCAAAACTGTCAAAATAACGTTTAGAGAAGTTTGATTTTTTACCACCAAGAAGTAATGCTGTATCCTCTTTGTCTTTTGGTAAAATCATTTTCACATTCAACAAATCATAAAAAGGGGATAAAACCCAACCCGAATTAGATAAAAACATGGAAAAATTCTTTAAATGCATATCGTTGTTTCCGATTATGTAATTGAAAATTGTAACTTCAAAGAACCGTAGTTTATCCAATTGGGTATTAATGGATAACTCTTCAATTTTCTTTCCCAATTTTTCCATTGTTCCTTTGTATTTGTCTTCAATTTCAAGAATTTCAGACCTCCAAGACCCATAATTGGAAATCAATAACTTACACTGATGTTGGCGTAATGTAAAAATCACACTTATTTTTGTTTTATGGGACAATTATTAATACCTGTGTTTCCTGAAAACAC
>Ga0169931_10001032_pt1 | contig 45918 bp, 45 predicted proteins | sample Kivu_15m_20L_FD_129675 | JGI IMG/M metagenome (GOLD analysis project Ga0169931, IMG submission 129675) | Freshwater microbial communities from Lake Kivu, Western Province, Rwanda to study Microbial Dark Matter (Phase II) - Kivu_15m_20L... | ecosystem: Environmental > Aquatic > Freshwater > Lake... | reverse complement strand
CAGCACGGGCGACGCCTCCGTGACGCCCAGGCGCTGCAGGACGTCGGGCCTGACCACGACATGGCTGGCGTACCGGTTCACCATGCCGGCGATCATCTTGATCGGCTGCCGGCGGATCTGCACGCGCATCGTCACCGTCGGCGCGCCCAGGAGGATCTCGGCGGCGCCGCTCAGCAGCGCGTCCACGTTGACGCCGCGGCCCGAGGAATTGCCGAGCACGCGCACGCCCGCCTTCTCGAAGGCGCCGAGGGCGCCCGCATAGTCCTCCGCGATCCACAGCCAGGACTTTGCCGTGGCGCGTATGGAACGCAGCTCCGGCATGCCCTGCGCGAGCGCGGGCGCGGCGAGCGCGGTGGCGGTCGCGCCGGCAAGCGCGGCGCGGCGGGTGAGTCTCGTCATGTCGGTCTCCCTTCGTCCGGTGATGGCGCGGCCGCGTCGAATGCGGCGCCGAAGAACCCGGCGAGGCGCGCGAAGAGGATGCGCTGGTTGCGCTGCCTCGATATGCCGTGGCCCTCGTCCTCGAAGACGAGCACCTCGTGCGGCACGCGCGCCGCGTCGAGCGCGGCCACGACCTCGCGCAGGTTCGCGGGCGTGACGTTGGGGTCGCGGGCGCCCTGCACGACGAGCAGCGCGCCGCGGATGGCGCCGACGAAATGCACCGGCGAGCGCTCGCGGTAGCGCGCGGGCTGCGTCGCCGGGCTGCCGCCCATCATCTCCTCGCTGTAGGGCCGCAGGTCGGGCCGCGTCGTCTCGTAGTCGACGACGAGGTCGGTCATCCCGCAGATCGGCGCCGCCGCGGCGACGACCTCGCGCGGCCAGCGCGTGATCGCGCACCACGAGGAATAGCCGCCATAGGAGGTGCCGGTTATGCCGACGCGGCCGGGCCGCGCGATCCCCTCGCGCAGCAGGTGCTCGATGCCCGCGCGGATGTCGTCCTGCTCGAGCCCGCCCCAGTGGCACGCCTTGATCTTCTCGCGGAAGGCGAGGCCGAAGCCCGTGGAGCCGCGGTAGTTGGGCTCCAGCACGTCGAAGCCGCACCATGCCATGTACTGGACGAAGGGGCTGATGCGCGCCTCGGCATGCGCCGTCGGCCCGCCATGGACCTGGACGACGAGGCCGCGCGAGGGCCGCGCCTTCGTGCGCGTCAGCCAGCCCTGGACCTCCAGCCCGTCGACCGAGCGCCACGAGATGCTCTCCGGCGCGGCGAAGTCCGTGGGGCGCAGCTTCGTGAAGGGCCAGCCGCGCGACAGGCTCAGCGCCGCGGTCGGGAACTCCTTCGACAGCCGCACGACGTCGCGCGGGTGGTGGGCGTTGGCGAACGTGCCGACCCAGCGCCCGTCCGGCGTCGGCGCGAGCGGCATGAAGGTGCCGGGCGGCCCGCCGAAGGGCTCCATCGGCGCGCCGTCCGCGGCGTGGATGCTCGCCCTGGTGACGGCGCGCGCGGTCTCCACGACCACGAAGCCGCCATGGCCCCTGAGCGGGTAGGCGTGCTCGACGTCGCGGGACGGGTCGTCGACCACCCAGCGCAGCGCGCCGCTGTCGACATGCAGCAACCCGACGCGCTTGTGCGTCGGCGTCTCGGCCACGAGCAGCGCGGTCTCGCCATCGGCGAGCCAGCGCCCGGAGACCTTCGCGGTGCGCCCCGCGTCCAGGATCTCGCGGTCGCCGGACCCGTCGATGCCGACGCACCAGAGCTGCGTGCCCGCGGGATCGCGGTCCTTGCGCACGTAGAGGATCCGCATGCCGCGCTCGTCGAGCTGCGGCGCGCCGGTGCCCGGCCGCTCGGGGCGCGCGACGACGCGGCGCGCGCCGGTGGCGACGTCGTGGGCGTAGACGAGGAAGGGCTCGATCTCCGCGCCGGTCGCGGGATCGCGGTTGGCGGCGTAGACGAGCGTGCGCCCGTCCGGCGCGAAGCGTCCGCCGCGCAGGAAATGCGCCGGCTCCTCGTCCGTGAGCAGGCGGCGCGCATGCGGCGGCGCCGCGGCGACGGCGTAGAGCCGCGTGCGCTCGTCGCCGGCGCGGTCCTCGGCCACGACGACCTCCGTGCCGTCGGGCGTCCAGCCCACGACGTAGCTGTCGTCGGGGCTGGAGGTGATGCGCACCGGCCCGGCCATGCCGTCGACCGGCGTGACGAAGGCGTCGACCGCGTCGCCGCGCCCCGCCCAGGAGAAGGCGACGCGCGAGAGGTCCGGGGACACGCTCTCCGCGACGACGCGCGGGAGGGCGAGGACCTCCTCGAGGAATTCGGCCGGGCTGCCCGCGAAGCTCATCTCAATGCGCCTCGGCCCAGGAGCGGCCATGCCCCGCCTCGACGACCAGCGGCACGCTCAGCTCGACCACGGGCGCGGCCGCGCCCTCCATCGCCGCGCGCACGACCTCGATGGTGCGGTCGCGCTCGGGCGGCGCCACCTCGAAGAGGAGCTCGTCGTGCACCTGCAGCAGCATGCGCGCCGACAGCCCCGCCGCGGCGAGCGCGCCGGGCACGCGGATCATCGCGCGCTTGATGATGTCGGCCGCGCCGCCCTGGATCGGCGCGTTGATCGCCGCGCGCTCCGAGAAGGCGCGCTGCGCGGGGTTCTTCGAGGCGATGCCCGGCACGTGGCAGCGGCGGCCGAAGGGCGTGACGACGTAGCCATGCTCGCGCGCGAAGCGCTTCGTCCTGTCCATGTAGTCGCGTATCCCCGGATAGCGCGCGAAATACGCGTCGATGTAGGCGCGCGCCTCCCCCTGCGGGATCGAGAGCTGGCGCGCGAGCCCGAAGGCCGAGATGCCGTACACGATGCCGAAGTTGATCGCCTTCGCGCGGTTGCGGACCTCCTTCGTCATCCCCGCGAGCGGCACGCCGAAGACCTCGCTCGCGGTCATCGCGTGGATGTCCTTGCCCTCGCGGAAGGCCTCGCGCAGCGCGTCGATGCCCGCGACATGCGCGAGCAGCCGCAGCTCGATCTGCGAGTAGTCGAGGCTGACCAGCTCGAACCCGTCCTCGGCCACGAAGGCGGTGCGGATCTTGCGACCCTCCTCCGTGCGCACGGGGATGTTCTGGAGGTTGGGGTCCGAGGAGGAGAGCCTGCCCGTCGAGGTCGCGGCCAGCGAGAACGAGGTGTGCACGCGCCCGGTGCGCGGGTCGATCCGCTCGACCAGCGCGTCGGCGTAGGTGGACTTGAGCTTGGCGAGCTGGCGCCAGTCGAGCACGAGCTGCGGCAGCGCGTGGCCGGCGGCGGCGAGGTCCTCGAGCACGTCGGCGCCGGTGGCCCAGGCGCCGGTCTTGGTGCGCGACGGCGCCGCGCCGTCGGGCAGCTTCAGGCCCATCTCGTCGAACAGGATCGCGCCGAGCTGGGCCGGCGAGCCGATGTTGAATTCGCGCCCGGCGGCGGCGTGGATCCTGCGCTCGAGCTCCTCGAGCCGCAGCGCGAGGTCGTTCGACACGCGGCGCAGCGCGTCGCGGTCGACCTTCACCCCCGCGCGCTCCATCGCCGCGACGATGCCGACCAGCGGCCGCTCGATCGTCTCGTAGACGCGCAGCAGCCGCTCCGCGCGCAGGCGCGGGCGCAGCAGCCGGTGCAGCCGCAGCGTCACCTCGGCGTCCTCGGCGGCGTAGTCGCGCGCGCGCTCGAGCGGCACCTCGGCGAAGCCGATGCGCGACTTCCCCGTCCCCGTCACCTCGTCGTAGGTGATCGTGCGGTGGCCGAGATGGAGCTGCGCGAGCTCGTCCATGCCGTGGCCATGCGCGCCGCCCTCGAGCACGAGGCTCGCCAGCATCGTGTCGTCGACGGGGCCGATGGAGATGCCTCGGCCGGCGAGGACGAGCGCGTCGTACTTGATGTTGTGGCCGATCTTGAGGACGGACGGGTCCTCGAGCAGGGGCCTGAGCCGCGCCAGCGCCGCGTCGCGGTCGAGCTGGCCGGGCACGCGCTCCGGCCCGCCGCCCAGCGCGAGCTCGCCCTCCGCCCCCGCCGCCGCGCCGCCGGGGCGGACATGCGCGAGCGGCACGTAGGCCGCCTCGCCCGGCTCGATCGCGAGAGACACGCCGACGAGCTCGGCGCGCATCGCGTCGAGCGACGTCGTCTCGGTGTCGACCGCGACATGCCCGGCCTCGGTCGCGCGCGCGATCCAGCGATCGAGCGCCTCCATGTCCTGCACCAGCACATAGCGCGCGGGCCCGGCGGGCGCGGCCGGAGGCGCGGGCGCGGGGCGCGGGGCGGCAGCCTCGCCCGGTGCCGCGGCCGGCGCGGAGGGCTCGGCGGAGACGCTGCCATCGGCCTGGAAGCGCGCCAGCAGGCTGCGGAAAGCCTGCGCCTCAAGGAAGGCGCGCAGCACCGCCGGATCGGGGCGGCGGCGCGCCAGCGCGTCGAGGTCCGCGGGCAGCTCGCAATCGTCCTTGAGGCGCACGAGCTCGCGGCTGATGCGTGCCTTGTCGGCGTTGGCGAGCAGCGTCTCGCGCCGCTTCGGCTGCCTGATCTCGCCCGCGCGCGCGAGCAGCGCGTCGAGGTCGCCGAAGGCGTTGACGAGCTCCGCGGCGGTCTTCACGCCGATGCCAGGCACGCCGGGCACGTTGTCGGTGGAATCGCCGGCCAGCGCCTGGACGTCGACGACGCGGTCGGGCCCGACGCCGAACTTCTCGCGCACCTCGTCCTCGCCGATCGGCTTCGACTTCAGCGGGTCGTACATGCGCACGCCCGGCCGGATCAGCTGCATCAGGTCCTTGTCGGAGGAGACGATCGTCACCTCGGCGCCGGCCTCGCGGGCCCTGCGCGCGTAGGTCGCGATGAGGTCGTCGGCCTCGAAGCCAGCGACCTCGATCGCCGGCACGGCGAAGGCGCGCGTCGCCTCGCGCACGAGCGCGAATTGCGGCACGAGCTCGGGCGGCGCCTCGGGGCGATGCGCCTTGTACTCGGGGTAGATGTCGTTGCGGAAGCTGCGCCGGCCGGCGTCGAAGATCACCGCGATGTGGTCGCAGTCCTGGTCCTGCAGCAGCTTCCAGAGCATCGAGCAGAAGCCGAACACCGCGCCGACGGGCGTGCCGTCGGCGCGCGTCATCGGCGTCTTGATCGCGAAGAAGGCGCGGAAGATGTAGCCGGAGCCGTCGACGAGGCAGACATGCCGCGTCGGCGCCCTGTCCCTGCCACCTTGCGCGGGCGCGCCGCCCACGCTCAATGCCCCGCGGCGCGCGCGCCCTTCCTCAGGACGAACTTCCGGTCGCAATAGCCGCACTCGCCGCTGCCGTCGCGGGAGAGGTCGATATAGACGCGCGGATGCCCCAGCGCCCCGCCCCCGCCGTCGCAGGCGACGGTCGCGGTGTCCGCCTCGATGGTCTCGGGCGGCGGAGGAGCGGCTTGGGTCGTCGGGGCCATGCGGTGCTCTCGATCGGCTGATTGCGCTTGCGGTGCACCGGATGATAGCGAACGACCCCGGCGATGCAACGAAGCGATGGGGTACGGCGAATGGCCGGCGCGCCCGACGACGCGGTGGAGATCGAGGACCTCGCCAAGGCCTATGGCTCGGCGGGGAAGGCGCCGCCGCGCCGCGCGCTCGACGGCGTGACGCTGTCCGTGCGCCGGGGCGAGATCTTCGGGCTGCTCGGGCCCAACGGCGCGGGCAAGTCGACGATGATCAACATCATGGCCGGGCTGGTCGACAAGAGCGCGGGCCGCGTGTCGATCTGGGGCCTCGACCTCGACCGCGACCGGCGCGCGATCCGCGCGGCGATCGGCGTGGTACCGCAGGAGCTCAACCTCGACGCCTTCTTCACGCCGCGCGAGCTGCTCGAGGTGCAGGCCGGGCTCTACGGCGTCCCGGCGCGCGAGCGGCGCACCGACGAGATCCTGGCCGCGGTCGGCCTCGCCGACAAGGCGGAGGCCCATGCGCGCGCCCTGTCCGGCGGCATGCGCCGGCGCCTGCTGGTCGCCAAGGCGCTGGTCCACGCGCCCCCCGTCCTGGTGCTCGACGAACCCACCGCCGGCGTCGACGTCGAACTGCGCCAGCAGCTCTGGAGCTACGTGCGCGAGCTCAACGCGCGCGGCACCACCGTGCTGCTGACCACCCACTACCTCGCCGAGGCCGAGGAGCTCTGCGGGCGCATCGCGATCATCAACCGCGGCCGCCTCGCCGCCTGCGACACGACCGCGAACCTCAAGCGCGTCTTCGACCGCAAGACGCTGCGCGTGACGCCCGCCGCGCCCCTGGCGGAGGTCCCCGCCGCGTTGTCCTCGCTGGCGCCCGCGCTCGAGGCTGGCACGCTCTCCTTCAGCTACAGGCCGAGCCAGGTCAATGCCGGCGCCATCCTCGCCGCGGTGCAGGACGCGGGCATCGCGATCGCCGACGTCTCGACGCGCGAGCCCGACCTCGAGGACGTCTTCCTCGGCCTCACCCGCGCGGCCTGAGCCGATGGGCGCGCGCGCCACGTCCCGGTCCCTCGGCGCGATGGCGGCGGCGCTGGCGCTCGCGACGGCGGCCTGCGCGCCCACCGTGACGGGCCTCGGCGCGGCCACCGGCGCGCCGTCCCTGGAGGCCGATGCCTTCGTCGCCGCCGACGGCACGCGCCTGCCGCTGCGCGACTGGAGGCCGGAGGCCGAGACACGCGCGGTGGTGCTCGCGCTGCACGGCTTCGGCGACTACTCGAACGCCTTCCGGATCCCGGGCGAGGCCTGGGCGCGCGCGGGCATCCGATGCTATGCCTACGACCAGCGCGGCTTCGGGCGCTCTCCGACCCGGGGGCGCTGGGCCGGGGGCGAGGCGCTGGCCAGCGACCTCGCCGCGGCGCTGGCGCTGCTGCGCACGCGGCATCCGGACATACCCATCGCCGTGCTCGGCGAGAGCATGGGCGGCGCGGTCGCCATGGCCGCCGCCGCGCGCGGCCAGCTCGACGCCGCGGACGGGATCGTGCTGGTGGCGCCGGCGGTGCGCGGCAGCGAGGCGCTCGGCCCGGTCGCGACGTCCGCCCTCTGGCTCTTCGCCCATGTCGTGCCCTGGCTCGCCGGACCGTCGGGCGGCTACGGATTCAGGCCGACCGACAACCCGGAGATCCTGCGCGAATGGGCGCAGGATCCTCTCATCCTGCGCGGGCCGCGCGTCGACATGGCCTGGGGCCTCGTCCAGCTGATGGACGAGGCGGTCGCCGCGGCGCCGCGCCTCGAGGCGCGGCTGCTGGTGCTGACCGGCGCGCGCGACGCGCTGGTCCCCGACCGCGCGATGGAGGCGGCGCTGGCGCGCATGAGGCGCGGCGCCGATGGCGGCCCGCGCGTCGCGCGCTACGCCGAGGGCTGGCACATGCTGCTGCGCGACCTCGGCGCGGCGCGCGCGCAGCAGGACGTCGCGCACTGGGTCGTCGGCCTGCGCGGCGACGGCCGCACGGGGCCGCTGCCCTCCGGCGCCGAGCGCGCCGCCCGGCCGGACTGAGCGCCTCCGCCCGGCATGCGAAGGAATTCTCTCCAGAGCAGAATTCGCCACGTCTAATTCTGCTCTGGAGAGGTTTTCGACGGTCCGGCACGTGGAAGGGGGGCTTGCCGCGGGCAGGCGGGCGGCCGACCTTTGCGCCATGGAATCCGCCTCCCGAGTCGCCGCCGGGGGCCGCGTCGTCGCGGTGCTCGGGCCGACCAACACGGGCAAGACGCATCTCGCCATCGAGCGGATGCTCGGCCACCGCAGCGGCATGATCGGGTTCCCGCTGCGCCTGCTCGCGCGCGAGAACTACGACCGCATCGTTCGCCTGAAGGGCGAGCGCAACGTGGCGCTGGTCACCGGCGAGGAGCGCATCGTGCCCCCGGGCGCGCGATGGCATGTCTGCACGACCGAGGCGATGCCGGTCGGCGCGCGCGACGTCGAGTTCCTGGCCGTCGACGAGATCCAGCTGATCGCCGACCGCGAGCGCGGCCATGTCTTCACCGACCGGCTGCTGCGCGCGCGCGGCGCCAGCGAGACGATGTTCCTGGGCGCGGCCACGGCGAAGCCCGTCATCCGCAGCCTCGTGCCCTTCGCCGAGTTCGTCGAGCGCCCGCGCCTGTCGACCCTCACCCATGTCGGGCCGCGCAAGATCACGCGGCTGCCGCGGCGCTCGGCGGTGGTCGCCTTCTCGGCCAACGACGTCTACCGCATCGCCGAGCTGATCCGCCGCCAGCGCGGCGGCGCCGCCGTCGTCTTCGGGGCGCTCAGCCCGCGCACGCGCAACGCGCAGGTGGCCATGTACCAGGCCGGCGAGGTCGACTGGCTGGTGGCGACCGACGCCATCGGCATGGGCCTCAACATGGACATCGGGCACGTCGCCTTCGCCGAGCTGTCGAAGTTCGACGGACGCGCGCCGCGCCGCCTGACCGCCTCCGAGCTGGGCCAGATCGCCGGGCGCGCGGGACGGCACATGACCGACGGCACCTTCGGCACCACGGCCGAGGCCGGCGTCCTCGAGCCCGAGCTCGCCGCCGCGATCGAGGAGCACCGCTTCCCCGCCCTCGCGCAGGCATTCTGGCGCAACGGCGCGCTCGACCTCGCCTCGCCGGCCACGCTGCTCGCCAGCCTCGAGGAGCGCCCGCCCGCGCCCGAGCTGCAGCGCGCGCGCACCGCGGAGGACCACGCCGCGCTCGCCATGCTGTCGCGCGACGAGGAGGTGCTGGCCGCCGCGCGCGGCCGCGCGATGGTCGCGCTGCTCTGGGAGGCGTGCCAGATCCCGGACTTCCGCAAGTCCTTCGACGGCGGCCATGCGCGCTTCGTCAAGCGCGTCTTCCTCGCGCTCGCGCGGCACGGGCGGCTGCCCTCCGACTGGGTCGTGGCGCAGGTGGCGCGGCTCGACACCGCCGAGGGCGACATCGACGCGCTGCTGCAGCGCATCGCCGAGACGCGGACCTGGACCTACATCGCCCACAAGGGCGACTGGCTCGCCGACCCGCTCGGGTGGCAGGCGCGCACACGCGCGATCGAGGACCGCCTCTCCGACGCGCTGCATGCGCGGCTCACCCAGCGCTTCGTCGACCGGCGCGCGGCGGCCGTGGCGCGGCGGCGCGCCGCGGGCGAGGAGATCCTCGCCGGCGTGACGCGCACGGGCGACGTGGTGGTCGAGGGCGAGTCCGTCGGCGCGCTGCGCGGCTTCGCCTTCGTTGGCGCGCGCGACGCGGCGCAGGACGGCGAGGGCACGCGCGCGATGATGGCGGCGGCGAACCGCGTGCTGCGCCAGGACGTGGGCGCGCGCGTGCGGCGCCTGGTGCAGGGCGACGACGAGGCGATCGCGCTGCGCGACGACGGCGCGCTCGCCTGGGAGGGCGCGGAGGTCGCGCGCCTGGCCCCTGGGCCGGAATGGCTCGAGCCGCGCGTCGAGGTTCTCGCGAGCGACCTGCTCGAGGGGCCGCATCGCGAGGCGATCCGCCGCCGGCTCGCGGCCTGGACGGACGCGCATCTCGCCCAGCGCCTCGGCCCGCTCTTCGCGCTGCGCGCGGCCGCGCTGCCCGGCCCCGCGCGCGGCCTCGCCTACGAGCTCGTCGCCGCCATGGGATGCCTGCCGCGCGCGCGCGTCGGCGCGCTGGTCGCCGCCCTCGGCCCGGCGGAGCGCGGCGCGCTCGCCGCGCTGGGCGTGACGCTGGGCGACCACGCGGTCTTCCTACCGGCGATGCGCAACGACCGGACCATGCGGCTGCGCGCCACGCTGCGCCATGTCTTCGCCGGCGGCGACGCGCCGGCACGTGCGCTGCCGCCTCCCGCGCTTTCGCATCCGCGCGAGTGCGGCCCGGACGCGGCGACGATGGCGGCACTGTTCTGCCTTCCGGCAGGCCCGCGCTTCGTGCGCGCCGACCGGCTGGAGCGGCTCGGCCGAGAGGCCTTCCGCCGCGGCCGCGGCGGACCCTTCGCGATCGACCCGTCCTGGGCGGCGCTGGTCGGCACGCCGCTGGCCGACATGGAGGGCGTCCTGCGCGCGCTCGGCCTGCGGCTGCGCGTCGAGGGCGAGCTGCGCCTGCTCGGCCTGCCGCCGCGCGAGCGACGTCGCGCGCGCGCCGAGGCCCTGCGCGAGGCCGCCATCGACGAGGCCTCGCCCTTCGCCGGCCTCGCTCGGCTGGTGCGTGGGTGAGCCTGGCGCCGGCGCCAGGCGACGCCGCGCCGCGCATGCGGCTCGACAAGTGGCTGTGGTGCGCGCGCTTCTTCCGCTCGCGGGGGGTCGCCACCCGCTTCTGCGAGGAGGGCAGCGTGCGCGTCAACGGCGGCAGGACGACCAAGGCGCACCATGCCGTCCGGCCCGGCGACGTGTTGACCTTCCCGCTCGGCTCCAATATCCGGGTGGCGCGCATACGTGCGCTCGCGGATCGGCGGGGGCCGTCCAGCGAGGCGCGCGCGCTCTACGACGACCTGTCGGCCCCGGGGGCGGGCTGAGGCAAGGGGACACCACGGCGGATGGACGCGCAATTCTGGGCCGCGCTCTTCGAGATCATCGCGGTCAACATCGTCCTGTCGGGCGACAACGCCATCGTCATCGCGCTCGCCTGCCGCTCCCTGCCGCCGCGCCAGCAGCGCATGGGCGTGATGCTGGGCGCGGGCGCCGCCATCGCCATGCGGGTCGCCTTCACGGCGGTCGCCGTGACCCTGATGAGCCTACCGACCGTCGGTGTGTTCGGCGGCGGCCTACTGCTGTGGATCGGCTGGAAGCTCCTGGCCGAGGACAACGAGGGCGAGGGCGACGTCACGGCCTCGGACCATCTCTGGGGCGCCGTGCGCACGGTCCTGGTCGCCGACGCGGTGATGAGCCTCGACAACGTCATCGCGGTCGCCGGCGCGGCGAAGGGCGACACGCTGCTCCTCGTGCTGGGCCTCGTCATCTCCGTGCCCCTGGTCGTGTTCGGCGCGACGGTCCTGCTGAAGCTGATCCAGCGCTTCCCGGTCATAGTCACGCTGGGCGCGGCGCTCGTGGGCTTCATCGCCGGCGAGGTGATCGTCGCGGACAAGCTCTGGGAAGCCTGGGTCGACGCCCATGCGCACTGGCTGCACTACGTAGCCCCCGCCATCGGGGCAATCGCCGTGGTCGTGGCCGGCCAGATGGCCGGCCGCAAGCCCATCCCCGGGCCGGGTTCCGCGGCAGAGGCGATCGCCGCGCCCGCCGCCGTCTTCGGCGGGCGCGCGCTGCTCGCGACGCTCGGCGCGCTGCTCGCCGCCCGCGCCCCGTGGCTCGCCACGCTCGCCGCCAGCCTGCTAGGCTACACGTCGGGCCAGAAGGCGCTGGGCGACCAGAGCGTCTCGGGCTGGACAGACCTCCACGCTCCCCTACTTCACACAGTCGGCCCGATCATCGCCGCCGCCGTCGCGGTGGTCATCGTCGAGGCGATCGCCCGGCTGGTGCACCGCAACCGCAGATGAGAGCCAGATGTTCGACATCGTCTTCACCGCCGAGAACCTCGCCAGCCTCTTCACCCTGACCGCGCTCGAGATCGTCCTCGGGATCGACAACATCGTCATCATCGCGATCATCTCCAACGCTCTGCCGGAGCACCAGCGCGACCGCGCGCGCGTCATCGGACTCGCGCTGGCGCTGATCACGCGCCTGCTCCTGCTCTTCTCGCTGTCCTGGCTCGCGAGCCTGACGGCGCCCCTGTTCCACGTCTTCGGGCAGCCCTTCTCCGGCCGCGACCTGATCATGCTGGCCGGCGGCCTGTTCCTGATCGTCAAGGCGACGCGGGAGATCCACGAGGCGATGGAGGAAGCGTCGGCGAGCGAGGACAACCCGCGGCGCGTCGGCTCCTTCCGCAGCGCCATCGCCCAGATCGTTCTGCTCGACATCGTCTTCTCGTTCGACTCCGTCATCACCGCGGTCGGGATGGCCAACGAGCTCTGGGTGATGTCCGCGGCCGTCATCATCGCGGTGATCGTGATGCTGGTCGCCTCCGGGCCGATCGTGCGCTTCATCCACGCCCACCCGAGCGTCAAGATGCTGGCGCTGGCCTTCGTCATGCTGATCGGCTTCGCGCTGGTGGCCGAGGGCATGGAGTTCCACGTCCCCAAGGGCTACCTGTACTTCGCGATGGCCTTCTCGGTGCTCGTCGAGGGCCTCAACATAGCCATCGCGCGGCGCCGCAGGGGCAGGACCTGAACGGGTTGCGAGGGTGTGGGGGCCATGCTACCCACCGCGCCCCGGTAATTCCTGGCTGAGCTTCCAGAGGCGAGTGTTCCCATGGCCTATGTCGTCACCGAGGCATGCATCAGGTGCAAGTACATGGACTGCGTGGAGGTCTGTCCGGTCGACTGCTTCTACGAGGGCGCCAACATGCTGGTGATCAAGCCCGAGGAATGCATCGACTGCGGCGTCTGCGAGCCCGAGTGCCCGGCGGAGGCGATCATCCCGGACACCGATCCCGGCGCCGAGAAGTGGCTGGCGGTCAACAAGGAATACGCCGAGTCCTGGCCGAACATCACCCGCAAGGGCGACGCCCCCGAGGACGCCGACCAGTGGAAGGGCGTCCCGGACAAATTCGCCAAGCATTTCAAGGCCGAACCAGGCTCGCGCTGAGCCCCTGCAGGCCCGTCGGGGCCTGTGGTTATCCTGAATTTTCAGCGCCTTAGGGCGCGCCGGGCGTTTATTTCCGGCCCCGGATGTGATAGGGACCCGCCCGTCGTCCGGTGAGTGGCGACGCACGGCTTCCTTGCGGCCGGGCAGGCGGGACGACTCCCCAGGGCGTCGGCTCCCGCGCAAGCTCCATTTCCAGTTCCGGGTGGGTTCCCGGAAGACGCGAGGACACAGAGGCAACGGAGTGCAGCTGTCGATGCGCAAGCCAGCGAAGGACACGATGGACATCGGTTTCGAGGTCGAGGACCTCGTCGTCTACCCGACCCACGGCGTGGGCCGGATCACCGGCATCGAGGCCCAGGAGATCGCGGGCCAGAAGCTCAACCTCCTCGTCATCCAGTTCGAGAAGGACCGGATGACGCTGCGCGTGCCCGTCGCCAAGGCGAAGACATCGGGGCTGCGCAAGCTGTCGACCAAGAAGGAGATGCAGACCGCGCTGCTGACGCTCAAGGGCCGCTCGCGCATCAAGCGCACGATGTGGTCGCGCCGCGCGCAGGAATACGAGGCGAAGATCAACTCGGGCGACCCGCGCCAGATCGCCGAGGTGGTGCGCGACCTGCACCGCAACGCCGGCCAGCCGGACCAGTCCTTCAGCGAGCGCCAGATGTACCAAGCCGCGCTCGACCGCCTGTCGCGCGAGTTCGCGGCGGTGGAGAAGATCGCCGAGGACGTCGCCACCCAGCGCCTCGAGGCCATGCTCAAGGCCGCCTGACGCCTGCGCGCCCGCGACGGGCGTCGCGGGCGGCGCTTGCGCGCCCGTGGCGCGCGCTGCGAATTTGCATCGCAGCAATGATCGAGTCGCAGAAATTCGCCATCCTCAGGAAGGTGCGCCGGATCTGGGCGGTCGGGGCGATACATGGCGAGGCCGCGCGCCTCGCCGCGCTCCACGACAGGCTGGCCGAGCGCCTCGTCCTGCCCGGCGACCGCATCGTCTACCTGGGCAACTATCTCGGCCGCGGCCCCGACGTGGCCGGCACGGTCGAGGAACTGCTCGACTTCCGGCGCCGCGCGCTCGCCCTTCCCGGGATCTTCGCCGCCGATATCGTCTTCCTGCGCGGCGGCCAGGAGGAGATGTGGCAGAAGCTGCTGCAGGTGCAGTTCGCCGTGAACCCGCGCGAGGTCCTCGACTGGATGCTCGGCCAGGGCCTCGGCGCGACCCTGGCCGCCTACGGCCTCGACCCGCGCCGGGGCCTCGCCGCCGCGCGCGACGGCACGCTCTCGCTCTCGCGCTGGACCTCGAGCGTCCGCGGCGCGATCGCCACCCGGCCCGGCCATCGCGACTTCCTCTCCGCCCTGCGCCGCGCCGCCTACGACGAGGAGTCGCGGGTCCTGCTCGTCCATGCCGGGGTCGACCCGAGCCGCCCGCTGGCCAGCCAGGGCGACACGCTCTGGTGGGGGGCGCCGGGCTTCGGGCGCTGGGACCGGCCATTCGGCGAGTTCGACCGCGTGGTCCGCGGCTACGACCCCGCCCATGGCGGGACCGTCGAGACGCCCTTCGCCGTGACGGCCGACTCCGGCTGCGGCTTCGGCGGCGCGCTGACCGCGCTCTGCCTGAGCGCCCAGGGGGAGGTCGTCGACCGCATCGAGGCCTGATCCTCGTCCCTCCTCCGGCTGGGGGGAACCCCGAGTGATCCGCTGGGACGAACAGCCCGTAATAAGTGGACAACAAGGTCGAGGGGCAAGGCCATGGCGCACGCCGACGATGCCATCCACGGAGCTACCCTGAACTTCGTGCGCGGCGCCATGAAACGCGCGCTCCTGACGCGCGAGCGCGAGTTCGAGCTCGCCCGCTCGTGGCGCGAGACCGGCGACCAGACCGCGCTGCACGAACTGATCAACGCCTATACGCGCCTCGTGATCGCGACGGCGACCCGCTTCCGCCACTACGGCCTGCCCTTCGGCGACCTGATCCAGGAGGGCAATCTCGGCCTTATGCACGCCGCGGCGCGCTTCGAGCCGGAGCGCGAGGTCCGCTTCTCGACCTACGCGGCGTGGTGGATCCGCTCGCAGATGCAGGACTTCATCCTGCGCAACTGGTCAATCGTGCGCACCGGCACGACCGCCGCGCACAAGTCGCTGTTCTTCAACCTCCGCCGCCTGCGCGCGCGCATCGACAACGGCGCCGGCCCCGCGCAGCTGACGCCCGAGCAGCGCCAGCGCATCGCCACCGAGCTCGGCGTCACGCTCAAGGACGTCGCCGACATGGAGGGACGCCTCGCGGCCTCCGACCAGTCGCTCAACGCCGGCGTCGGGGAGGACCAGGAGGTCGAGGTCCAGGACTTCCTGGTCGACGACCGCCCCGGCCCCGAGGCGACGACGATGGAGGCGCATGACCGCCGCTTGCGCCTCAAGTGGCTGTCGGAGGCGATCGGCGAGCTCAGCCCGCGCGAGCAAACGATCATCTCCGAGCGTCGCCTGCGCGACGAGGGCGTGACGCTCGAGGAACTAGGCCGCGAGCTCGGCGTCAGCAAGGAGCGCGTGCGCCAGCTCGAGGCGCGCGCGATGGGCAAGCTGCGCGCGGCGCTCGAGCGTCGCGCCGGCGCGGAGCTCGACGCCGTCCTGCCCGCCTGACGCGCGCGCGGGGCGCGCCGCTCAGTCCGCGATCACCTTGTAGCGGCGCCCCGGCTTCAGGGCCTCGCCGGGCTGCAGCCCGTTGAGCACCTGGAACCGGCGCAGCGGCAGGTCCACCACCGCCATGCGCCGCGCCATGCCTTCCTGCGTGTCTCCGGCGCCTGCGCGCAGCGCGCGGATGCGGAACGGCCGGGCGGCCGACGCTTCCGCCGGCGACATCTGCCGGAAGGACTGCGCGGTCCGGCCGAAATCCGGCCCCAGCGCGGCGCTCGACTCCGGGGGCGACAGGAAGCGGAAGCGCCAGACCGCGTCGGCGCCCTCCACCAGCACGACCGAGACGTCCAGCTCCTGGCCAGACTGCGTGCGCACCCTGCCCGCGCCCGAGGCTGCGGGCAGGCCGCCGATCGTGGCCGGCCGCGCCTGCTGGAACCCGGCCTGGGCGAGATAGGCGGCGAGCTGGCCGCGCGGCGCGCGCGCGTCGCGGTCGAAGAGGATGCGCCCACCGCCCGGGCCGGAGGCGATGACCGCGCTGTCGCCGTTGACGATGCGGAAGCCGCGCGGCACGGAGAAGCGCAGCCGCAGCGCGGGATGGACGAAGGCCTCGTTGCGCACGAAGCCGTTGCGCGCGTCGCCGCCCCAGGACAGGCCGTCGATCGCGGCGAGGTAGTCGTCCTCGCCGATGCGCGCATCCGGCCCGTCGTCGGCGAGGCCTGCGGCCGCGCGCGCCTGCCTCACGCGATCGGGCGTGCGCGGATGGCTCTGCAGCAGGCTGAACTCGTCGGCGGCGCCGGGCCTGCCGGCGAGCTCGGCCTGCAGCGCGGATTCCATCTGCATCTTCGCGAGGAACGACGCCATCGCCGCGGTGTCGTAGCCGCCGCGCGCGAGGTAGCGGACGCCAAGCGTGTCGGCCTCGAATTCCTGGTCGCGGCTGTATCCGGCGAGCGCCAGCTGCGCCGTGCCGCCCACGGTGTTCTGCGCCAGCTGCGCGCCCGCCCCGCCGAGGAACACGCCGCCGAGGATGGTCGCGGCGGCGGTGCCGGCCTGCGCCAGCACGCCGGAGGAATAGCGCTGCGCGGTGTGCCGCGCGGTGACATGGCCGATCTCGTGGCCAAGCACGCCGGCGAGCTCGGCCTCGCTCGAGGCCAGCGCGAGCAGCGCGCGGGTCGCGTAGACATGGCCGCCGGGCAGGGCGAAGGCGTTCACGACGTCGGAATCGAGGATGGTGAAGCGCCATCCGAGGCCCGGCATCTCCGAGCGCGCCGCCAGCGCGTCGCCGATGCGCGAGACATAGCCGCGCAGCCTCGCGTCCTCGTGCTCGCCGCCGAACTGAGCGACGATCCTCGGGTGCTCCTGCCGGCCGAGCCTCGCCTCCTCCTCGGGCGACATGAAGGCGGTGAAGCTGCGCGAGCCCGTGGCCGGGTTCGCGCTGCAACCGCCGAGCGCGCCGGCCGCGCAGGACGCGGCGAGCGCGGCGAGGAGGGCGAGGGCGCGCGGTCTCATGCGGCGCGCAGCGTTCCCGAGCCCGCCGCCCAGCGTCAAGCCCGCCGCGCCGGGGCGCGGCATCGGGGTTGACCGGGACTCGCGGCGCGACGACAGTCCCGCGCCATGCCGAGCAACGAACCCGCCCGCCGCCAGGACCTCTATCCGCCGATCGAGCCGCATGCCTCGGGCATGCTCGACCTCGACGGACGGCACCGCATGTACTGGGAGGAATCGGGCAACCCGGCGGGCATCCCGGTCGTCTTCCTGCATGGCGGGCCGGGCGCCGGCGCCGCCCCCGCGCATCGCCGCTTCTTCGATCCCGCCGCGTTCCGCATCGTGATCTTCGACCAGCGCGGCGCCGGACGCTCGACGCCGCACGGATCGATCGAGGACAACACGACGCCGCACCTCGTCGCCGACATCGAGGCGCTTCGCCGCGCGCGCGGCATCGAGTCGTGGATCGTCTTCGGCGGCTCCTGGGGCTCGACGCTTGCGCTCGCCTATGCCCAGCTCCATCCCGGCCGCGTGCGCGCGCTGGTGATGCGCGGCATCTTCATGAGCCGCAAGGCCGAGCTCGACTGGTTCCTCGACGGCGCGCGCCATGTCTTCCCCGAGGCCTGGCGCGCCTTCTCCGGCTTCCTGCCGCCATCCGAGCGCGGCGACGTCCTGGGCTCCTATCTCGCGCGCCTCGTCGACCCGGACCCCGCGGTGCACATGCCGGCGGCGCGGGCCTGGAGCACCTACGAAGGCAGCTGCTCCACGCTGATGCCGAGCCCGGAGACGGTCGCGAGCTTCGGCGAGGACGCCAAGGCCCTCGGCCTCGCGCGCATCGAGGCGCACTACTTCGCGCATGGCAGCTTCCTGCGCGAGGGGCAGCTGCTCGACGAGGTCGATCGCATCCGGCACGTCCCCGCCACGATCGTGCAGGGCCGCTACGACATGGTCTGCCCGGTCATCTCGGCCGACGACCTCGCGCGCGCCTGGCCCGAGGCGCGCTACGTCGTCGTGCCCGACGCGGGCCACTCGGCGATGGAGCCGGGCATCCGCGCCGCACTGGTCGACGCGATGGAACGCCTCAAGCGCTGACGGCGCGCCACAAGGCAAGGAGCAGGCGATGGACAAGCCACGCATTCCCGTGCTGGTCGCTGCCACCGACGCCGCCGCGGCGCGCCCCGCGCCCGGGCGGCTCTCCGCGCTGATGCTCGAGCACGGGTCGATGCAGCTGCGCTGGTACGCGCCGCGGGGCGAGGACGCGCAGGTGCCCCACGACCAGGACGAGATCTACGTCGTCGCCGCGGGCACGGGGTGGTTCCGCCGCGGCGACGAGCGCGTCGCCTTCGCGCCGGGAGACGCGCTGTTCGTGCGCGCCGGCGAGCCCCACCGCTTCGAGGATTTCTCCCCCGGCTTCGCGACCTGGGTCGTCTTCTACGGCCCCAGGGGCGGCGAGGGCTTAGGCGAGCACCCTGGCGAGGCGAGCCGCGCGGGCTCCTCAGGTCGCGGCGAGTAGGCGACGCAGCTTCGCGAGCGTGGACTCGCCGCCCTCGCGCGGGTCGATCGTGCCGGAGAAGCGCCCGTCGCGGCCGACGAGGTAGATCGTCGCCGTGTGGTCCATCGTGTAGCCACCGCCGGAGAGCGGCACGCGCCTGTAGTAGACGCGCCAGGCCTTCGCCATCGCGGCCAGCTCGGCCTCGGTGCCGACGAGCGGCCGGATGCGCGGATCGAACATCGCGGCATAGGCGGCGAGTTCCGCAGGCCGGTCGCGCTCCGGGTCGACGGTGACGAAGAAGACCTGCAGCGAGTCGGCCTGCGGCCCGAGCTCCTTCATCCAGCCGGCGATGTCGGACATCGCGGTCGGGCAGATGTCCGGGCAATGGGTGAAGCCGAAGAAGAGCAGCGACGGCCGGCCGACGAGGTCGCGCTCGCCGACCGCGACGCCGGCGGCGTCGCGCATCGCGAAGGGCCCGCCGATCGAGGGCGCGGCGAAGGGAACGGGCCGGCGCGAGGCCGGCCCGTCGCCAGGGAACCAGCCCAGCGTCGCCGCGAGCGCGGCGAGGCCGAGCAGGGCGACGAGCACCCAGGCGGCGTGGCGAAGGATCCGCAGCGTGCGCATCGCCGTCCCCCGGTCAGTGGTTGTGCCCCGGCGCACGACTGCCGGCGCCGTGGCCATGCCCATGCGCGCCGCCGGCCGGGCCGCCGGGCGGCTCGACCTTGAGCTCGACCTGCACCCGCCCGGCGCGCTCGAAGACGAGCATGACGGGGATTGATGCGCCCTGCTTCAGCGGGGCGCGCAGGTCCATCAGCATGAGGTGGTAGCCACCCGGCTTGAGCGCGACATCGGCGCCGGCCGGCAGCGGAAGGCCGCCCGCGAGTTCGCGCATGCGCATGACCCCGGCTTCCATGCTCATCTCGTGGATCTCGACGCGGCCCGCGGCATCCGTCGACGCGGAGACGAGGCGATCGGGTACCCCGCCGCGATTGGCGATCGTCATGTATCCCGCGCCGACCTTCGCCGTGGGCGCGGTCGCGCGCGTCCAGGGATGGCCGATGCGCAGGTCGCCCTGCGTGTAGTCGTGCGCGCGCGCCGGCTGCATGCCCGCGGCGAGGAAGGTGGTGGACAGGAAGGCGGTGGCGAGGAGGGCGGCCGCGATGCGGCCCAGCCCGGGTCGGTTCGTCATCTGGTGCTCCGGGAAAACGCGAAGGGACGCGGCCGGCTGGCCGCGCGTCTCAGTGCGGAAGTCCTGGAGCGATCGGAGGCCCGCGCAGCCGCGGGCGGTCGATGGAGAGGGAGGCGGGTGCCGCGCGCGGCGGGGCGGCATCCGCCTGCGCCGCGCGAGGCGGCGGCACGGGCAGCGATGGCGGTGGCGGGACGTCGGCGCCGAGCGCATGCAGCCTGCAATGGGGGCAGGCCTCGCCGGCCGGCGCGGAGCCGGGCTGCGAGGCGTCGTCCTCCGCGATGCATAGCGCGGTGCCGGCGACGGCCGGCGGCGCGGCGAGCGCGGCATGCGGCGCGGCGGCGTGCGGGATCCCGGCATGGGACGGGAGCAGCGCCTGGCTCCAGGCCGAGAGCAGCGCGAAGGCGAGCAGCAGCCCGCGCCAATCGCGCGACCTCAGCGCGCGCAGGAGGCGCGGCGGCGATGTGGGCGGGGAGACCATGCCGACGTGATGTACCTCGACCGGCCGCAAGTCAATGCGGCAAGGCCAGGCTTCTGGCATAAGCGCGCGCGGGCGCGCGGACGCTGCGCCCGGCCCCACGCAACGAGCCACGGAACCGCCACGCCATGTCGACCGTCATCCCCGCCTGGTCCATTCCCTCGATCCCCGTCGCCGGCGAGTCCGGCCGCTTCCCGGTGCGCCGCATCTACTGCGTGGGCCGCAACTACGCGGCGCATACCCGCGAGATGGGCGGCGATCCGACGCGCGAGGATCCGTTCTTCTTCATGAAGCCGGCCGACGCGATCGTGATGCACGGCACGACCCTGCCCTACCCGCAGGCGACCAGGAACCTGCACCACGAGATCGAGCTCGTCGTCGCGCTCAAGGGCGGCGGCGCGAACGTGCCCGCCGACAAGGTCATGGACCTCGTCTATGGCTACGCGACCGGCCTCGACATGACGCGGCGCGACCTGCAGAACGCCGCCAAGGCCGGCGGCAAGCCCTGGGACATGGGCAAGGGCTTCGACCGCTCCGCGCCGATCACTGCGATCCAGCCCGCCTCGCGCATCGGCCATCCGTCGAAGGGCGCGATCTGGGTGAAGGTCAACGGCAAGACGAAGCAGTCCGGCGACCTGGCGGACATGATCTGGAGCGTGCCGGAGACGCTGGCCTATCTCTCCGGCCTCGTCGAGCTGCAGCCCGGCGACCTGGTCTTCACCGGCACGCCCGAGGGCGTCGGCCCGGTCGTCTCCGGCGACCTCGTCGAGGGCCATGTCGAGGGTGTCGGCGACCTGGCGATCCGCTACGCGTGACGGGAGACGGGGGCGCGCGATCCCCGGAAAACCTCTCCAGAGGAAAACCTCTCCAGAGCAGAAATGCGCTCGCGCATTTCTGCTCTGGAGAGAATTTTCAGAGTGGGGTTAGGACGAGGACCAGCCTCAGTGCCGCGGGCGCACGCACAACCTGATCCCGGCATCGGCCTGCAGTCGATCCAGGATGGCGAAGAGGTTGCGCGCGTTCGGGTTGCCACGCGGGCCGAGCATGCGCATCAGGCTCTTGGGCGGCGTCCCCGTCCTTCGCGCGAGTTCCTCGAAGCCGATCGTCGCGTTGATGTAGTCGCGCAGGATCGTCTTGCCGACATCCACGTCGCCCGCGAGCAGGGCGTCCATGCCCTCCGCAAGCAGGGCCTCTCGGAAGTCGGGATCGCGCTCGACCCGCGCCTTCACGGTCTCCTTGAACGAACGGGTCAGCGCCATCTCATCCATCGCCCTTCCTGCGTAGCCGATACGCGCGCCAACGGCGCTGCGCGTCCTCGATGTCGCGCCTCTGCCGCTTCTTCGTCCCGCCGCCAAGCAGGATGACGACATCCGGGCCATCCTTGGCGAAATAGACGCGGTAGCCCGGCCCGAAATCGATCCTGAGTTCCAGCACGCCGCCACCGACGCCCTTCGCATTGGAGTGGTTCCCAAGTCCGAGGCGGGTCACCGCAATGACGACCTTCGCCGCAGCCTGCGCGTCGAGGTCCTCGAACCAGTTCGCGAAAGCATCGCGCCCATCGGGCCCGGCGTGTTGGATGACCCTCATCCAATGGTACCTTTACTGTTACCATTCATGCCTGCCCCTGTCGACGGCCTTCGCCATCCGGATCGGCCCTTGAAGCCTGGCCAGGCACCAGCCTGCGATGCAGCCTTCGCGACGGCCCAGGCCCGCGCAATGAAGGAGCAGGCGAGGGTCTGGGCCGCGAGCGGTCGCCATTGATCCCTCGGCCACGCCGCTCCATCGTGCGGACATGCGCTGCATCGGCATCGACATCGGATCGTCCTCGATCAAGGGCGCGGTCCTCGACATCGCCTCGGGGCGCCTTGAGCACATGGAGCGCGCGCCCTTCCCCGATCCCGTGCCGGGGCTGCCAGCGGGATTCCACGAGGTGCCGGTCGACGCGATCGTCGCGGGCGCCAGCGGCGTGGTCGCCTCGCTCCTGCGCCACGCGCCCGATGCGCAGCAGCTGCGCGTCTCGAGCCAGATGGGCGGCATGGTCCTGCTCGACGCGCGCGGCGCGGCGCTGACGCACTACCTGTCCTGGCGCGACCAGCGCGCGCTGCTGCCCGCGCCGGGCGACGACGCGCCCCTGCTCGCGCGCCTGCGCGCCGCCTGGAGCGACGCGCAGTTCGAGCAACTGGGCAAGGAGCTCAAGCCGGGCTCCACCACCGCGCTGCTGCTCTGGCTCGCGCGCCATGGCCGGCTTCCCGAGGGCGCGACGCCCGCGACGATCGGCGACGTCGTCGTCGCGGCGCTCGGCGGCGGCGCGCCGCGCATGCATCCGACCAACGCCATCGGCCTGCTCGACCTGCGCGGCGGCGACTGGCACCACGAGGCCTTCGAGGCCGCCGGCATCGGCGGCCTTGCCTGGCCGGCCCTCGCAGGCGAGGACGAGCCGGTCGGGCGCCTGCCGCAGGAGGCGGGCGCGCTCGCGTGCTTCGCGGCGATCGGCGACCAGCAGGCGGCGCTGCTCGGCATCGGCCTCGCGCCGCACGAGCTCTCGATCAACTGCTCGACCGGCTCGCAGGTGAGCCAGGTGACGCAGGGCTTCCGGCCCGGCGACTGCCAGACGCGACGCTGGTTCGGCGGGGCCTTCCTCAACACGGTGACGCATGTCCCCGCCGGCCGCTCGCTGAGCGTGCTGGAGGCGCTGCTGACCGAGCTGCCCCGCGCCGCCGGCCTCGACATGTCGGCGTCCTGGCGCCTGATCGCCGCGGCGACCGAGGCGGCGGAGGGCACGGGCGGGCTGTCCTGCGACCTCGGCTTCTTCGCGAGCGCGATGGGCGACCGCGGGCGCATCGAGGCGATCACCACCGAGAACCTGACCGTCGGCAACCTCTTCCGCGCGGCCTTCGACTTCATGGCGGACAGCTACCTTGCATGCGCGCGCCGCCTCTCGCCGACGCCGACCTGGGATTCGCTCGCGGTCTCCGGCGGGCTGGTGCAGGCCTTCCCCGCGCTGCGGCGGCGGCTCGCCGCGCGCTTCGCCCTGCCCATGCGCGAGGTCGGCGAGCAGGAGGAGACGCTGATGGGCCTGCTCGCGCTGGCGCGCGGCGACGCGCGGTCCTAGGCCAGCTCCTCGAGCGCCTTGCGGCAGTACCATTTCACCGCGCCGCTCATCGCGGGGCGCAGCGCGTCGAGCTCCCCGGCCGTGCACCAGCGCAGGTCGTGGTGTTCCGCCTCGGCGCGGCGCAGCTCGCCGCCGACGGGCCGCGCCCAGTAGATCATCCCGACATGCTCGTGGCCGTCATGGATGCGGTGGATGTCGAGGAAGCGCGGCGCGACCAGCGCGCGCGTGCCGGGCTCCGTGGTCGGCGGGCGCTCGCCCACGAGCGCGACCTCGAGGCCGCTCTCCTCGCGCGCCTCGCGCAGCGCCGCCTGCTCGGGATCCTCGTCGAGCTCGACATGCCCGCCCAGCGGCAGCCACTTGTCGAGCTTGCGGTGGTGCACGACGAGCACCCTGCCGTCGCGGACCACGAAGATGGCGACGGTGAAGTCGATGCGCTCGTGGATGTGCGGCATGGGCGCCGTTCCTAGGACCAGCCCGCGTCGACCACGAAGTTCTGCGCGGTGCACATGCGGCTGTCGTCGGCGGCGAGCCAGAGGACCATGCGCGCGATGTCGGGCGGGTACAGCTTGTCCTTGATGCACTGGTTCTCGCGGATCTGGCGCTCGCCGTCGGCGTCGAGCCAGAGCCGCACCTGGCGCTCCGTCATCACCCAGCCCGGCACCACCGTGTTCACGCGGACATGGTCGGGCCCGAAGTCGCGCGCGAGGCCGCGCGTCAGCCCGTGCACCGCGGCCTTCGCGGCGGTGTAGGCCGGGTAGCCGCCCTCGCCGTTCATCCAGCTGACCGAGCCGAAATTCACGATCGAGCCGCCGCCGGCCTCCTTCATCTGCGGGATCGCGGCCTGCGCGGCGAAGAACTGGTGGCGCAGGTTCACCGCCATGCGGTCGTCCCAGTACGGCACGCTCACGGCCTCGACCTTGTGGCGGTCGTCGTTGGCGGCGTTGTTGACGAGCACGCGCAGCGGGCCATGGGCGGCGCGCGCGCCCGCGATCGCGTCCTGCAGCGCCGCGATGTCGCGCAGGTCGGCATGGACGAAGCGCGGCGGCGGCGCGCCCGTGGCGGCGATGCGCGCCACCAGCGCCTCCGACGCCTCGCGCGCCACGTCGACGAAGGTCACGCGCGATCCCTGCGCGCAGAAATGCTCGACGACGCTATCGCCGATGCCGGAGCCGCCGCCGGTGACGAAGACCGGGCGGTCGCGCAGGCTCGGATAGGTGGCGTATGCGTCCTGCGTCACGTCTCGTCCCCGTTGCGTCGCGCGATGCGCTAGCCTCGCGCCGCGACGACGCGAGGGTCAAGCGAGGAGCGCGGGCGCCATGACGACGACGATCCATCTCCAGTCCGGGCGCCAGCGCCTCGAGCTCGTGCCCGCGATCGGCGGCAGCGTCGCGGCCTTCTTCGCGGAGGGCCCGGGCGGGCGCGTCGACTGGCTGCGCCCGATGCCCGAGGCGGCGCGCGCCGCGGGCGACGTGCTCGAGGCCGCGTGCTTTCCCCTCTTCCCCTTCTCCAACCGCATCCGCCGCGGCGCCTTCGCCTTCGAAGGGCGCGACGTGCGCATGGTCCATCGCTACGACAACGCCGAGCATGGCCATGGCTGGCTCTCGGCCTGGCGCGTCGAGGGCTCCTGCGCGGATCGCGCGACGCTCGCGCTCGAGCGGCGGGCGAGCGCAGACTGGCCCTTCGCCTATCGCGCGACGCAGGAATTCCTGCTCCATCCCGGCCGCCTCGAGATGCGCATCGCGATCCGCAACACGGGCGCGATCCGCATGCCCGCGGGGATGGGCATCCATCCCTATTTCCCGCGCACGCCGCGCACGACGCTGCGCGCCGGCATCGACGCGATCTGGGAGACCGACGCGGAGGTGCTGCCGACCGAGCTCGTCCCGGCCGCGCCGCCGCGCGACCCGCGTGCCGGCCTCGCGGTCGACCAGGTCGCGCTCGACAACTGCTTTGCGGGCTGGGACGGGCGCGCGGAGATCGACTGGCCGGAGCGCAAGGCTGGCCTGTCGATGCGCGCCGCGGGTCCGCTCGGCTTCCTGGTCGTCTACACGCCCCCGGGCGAGCCCTATTTCTGCGCCGAGCCAGTGAGCAACGCGACCGACGCCTTCAACCTCGCCGCGGCCGGCCGCGGCGACACCGGCATGGTCGTGCTGGCGCCGGGCGAGGAGGCCGCGGCGCGCGTGTCCTTCGTGCCCCGCGAGGACGCCTGAGCCCGCCGCGGCGCGGCCCGATTTCGCGTTGCCGGCGGGCGCGGCTGCGGCCAATCTGCGCGGCATGAAGTTCTCCTTCCTCGCGCTCGCGCGGCAGGCGCTGGCCGGCCATGGTGGCTGGCCCGCGCAGTGGCGCATGCCGGAGCCGAAGCCGGCCTATGACGCGATCGTGCTGGGCGCGGGCGGGCATGGCCTGGCCACCGCCTACTACCTCGCGGCCGAGCACGGCATGCGCAACGTCGCGGTGCTCGAGAAGGGCTGGCTCGGTGGCGGCAACACCGGCCGCAACACCACGATCATCCGCTCGAACTACCTGTGGGAGGAGAGCGAGGCGATCTACGAGCACTCCGTGAAGCTCTGGGAGACGCTCTCGCGCGAGCTCAACTACAACGTCATGTACTCGCCGCGCGGCGTGATGATGCTCGCGCACACGATCCACGACGTGCAGGTGTTCAGGCGCCATGTCCACGCCAACCGCCTGGCGGGCATCGACAACGAATGGCTGACGCCCGCGCAGGCGAAGGAATTCTGCCCGCCGCTCAACATCGCGCCGGGCATGCGCTACCCGATCCTCGGCGCGGCGCTGCAGCGGCGCGGCGGCACGGCGCGCCACGACGCGGTGGCCTGGGGCTATGCGCGCGCGGCCGACCGGCTGGGCGTCGACATCATCCAGAACTGCGAGGTGACGGGCATCAGGCGCGACGCCGCGGGCGCGGTCTCGGGCGTGGAGACCACGCGCGGCTTCATCGCCACCCGCCGGCTGGGCGTCGTCGCCGCCGGCCATACCAGCGTCGTGATGGCGATGGCCGGCGTGCGCATGCCGCTGGAGAGCTACCCGCTGCAGGCGCTGGTCTCGGAGCCGATCAAGCCCGCCATGCCCTGCGTGGTGATGTCGAACACGATCCACGCCTACATCTCGCAATCCGACAAGGGCGAGCTCGTCATCGGCGCGGGCACCGACGTCTACACCTCGTACAGCCAGGCGGGCGCGCTGCACGTCACCACGCACACGCTCGACGCGATCTGCGAGCTCTTCCCGGACTTCCGCCGCGTGCGGATGCTGCGCAACTGGGGCGGCATCGTCGACGTGACGCCGGACCGCTCGCCGATCATCGGCACGACGCCGGTGCCGGGCCTCTTCGTCAATTGCGGCTGGGGCACCGGCGGCTTCAAGGCGACGCCGGGATCGGGCCATGTCTTCGCCGCCACGATCGCGCGCGGCGAGCCGCACCCGATCGCCGCCCCCTTCTCCCTCGACCGGTTCCGCACCGGCCGGCTGATCGACGAGGCCGCCGCCGCGGCGGTCGCGCATTGAGGACGCGATGCTGCTGATCAGGTGCCCGCATTGCGGCGAGAGGCCGGAGGTCGAGTTCCGCCATGGCGGCGAGGCGCATGTCGCGCGTCCCGAGGATCCCTCGTCGCTCGACGACGCGGCCTGGGCGGAGTTCCTCTACATGCGCGCCAACCCGAAGGGCTGGCATTTCGAGCGCTGGCGCCACGAGCATGGCTGCGGGCGCTTCTTCAACGCCGTGCGCCACACCGTCAGCGACCGCATCGTGCTGACCTATCGCAGCGGCGAGAAGCGTCCCGACCTCGCCGCGATCCCCGGCACGGAGCGGCCATGAGCGAGGCCTTCCGCACCGCCTCGGGCGGCCGCATCGACCGGGCGCGCCCGCTTTCCTTCCGCTTCGACGGCCGGCGCATGACCGGCCGCGCCGGGGACACGCTCGCCTCGGCGCTGCTCGCCAACGGCGTGCATCTCGTCGGGCGCTCGTTCAAGTACCACCGCCCGCGCGGCATCCTCGCCGCGGGCGCCGAGGAGCCCAACGCGCTGGTCGGCGTCGATCGCGGGCCGGGACGCTACGCGCCGAACCTGCGCGCGACGCAGGTCGAGCTCCACGAGGGCCTGTCGGCCGAAAGCCAGAACCGCTTCCCCTCGCTGCGCCTCGACGTCGCCGCGCTCGCCGACCTCGCCGCGCCGCTGATCCCCGCGGGCTTCTACTACAAGACCTTCATGTGGCCGGCCTCGTGGTGGGCCAAGCTCTACGAACCGCGCATCCGCGCCGCCGCGGGCCTCGGCCGCGCGCCCTCGGGCAGCGATCCCGACCGCTACGCGCAGCGCCACGCGCATTGCGAGACGCTGGTCGTCGGCGCCGGGCCGGCCGGCATCGCCGCGGCGCTCGATGCCGCCGCGCGCGGCGGGCGCGTCATCCTCTGCGACGAGCAGGCCGAGCCGGGCGGCAGCCTGCTCGCCGAGACGCGCGCGACGATCGACGGTCGCCGGGCGGCGGACTGGCTTGCCTGGGCGCTCGGCGAACTCGCCGCCAACCCGCGCGTGACGATCCTGCCGCGCACCACCGCCTTCGGGTACTTCGCGCAGAACTTCGTCGCGCTGGCGGAGCGCGTCACCGACCACCTCGCCGCGCCGGACCCGAACCTTCCGCGCGAGCGCCTCTGGCAGGTCCGCGCGCGCGAGGTCGTCCTGGCGACGGGCGCGATCGAGCGGCCGCTCGTCTTCCCGGAGAACGACCGGCCGGGGATCATGCTCGCCGACGCCGCGCGCACCTATCTCGCGCGCTACGGCGTGAAGCCCGGGTGCCGGGCGCTGGTCTTCGCCGCGCATGACGACGCGCATGGCGCGGCGCTCGAGCTGGCCGCCGCGGGCATGGAGATCGCGATGGTCGTCGACCTGCGCGCGACGGCCGATGGCGAGCTGCCGCGGCGCGTGCGCGAGGCGGGGATCGCCGTGCGCACCGGCGCCACGGTCACCGGCACGCGCGGCAGGCTGCGCGTCCACGAGGCGCATGTCGGCTCCGTCGACGCCGACGGATCGGTGCGCGGCGTCGAGCCGGTCAGCTGCGACACGCTGCTGATGTCCGGCGGCTGGACGCCGAGCGTCCACCTGCATTCGCAGTCGCGCGGCAGGCTCGCCTGGCGCGAGGAGATCCAGGCCTTCGTGCCGGACGGCACGCCGCAGGCCTGCCGCTCCGTCGGCGCCTGCGCGGGCGCCTTCGGGCTGCAGGCGGCGCTCGGCCTGCGCCATCGCGTCGAGGGCGATCCCGCGCGCGGCGGCGGCTTCGCCGGCGCGGTGCCGCATGACCGCTCGCCGGGGCGCGCGCGCGCCTTCGTCGACTTCCAGAACGACGTCACCGCGAAGGACCTCGGCCTCGCGCTGCGCGAGGGCTTCCGCTCGATCGAGCACGTCAAGCGCTACACCACCAACGGCATGGCGACGGACCAGGGCAAGACGTCGAACATCAACGCGCTGGCCATCGTCGCCGCGGCGAGCGGGCGCAAGGTGCCGGAGGTCGGGCTCACGACCTTCCGCCAGCCCTACACGCCGGTGACCTTCGGGACCCTGGCGGGCATGTCGCGCGGCCAGCTCTTCGACCCCGTGCGCACGACGCCGATCCATGGCTGGGCCGAGGCCGCGGGCGCGGTGTTCGAGGATGTCGGCCAGTGGAAGCGCGCGCACCATTTCCCGCGCCCCGGCGAGGACATGCACGCGGCCGTCGCGCGCGAGTGCCGCGCGGTGCGCGCCAGCGCCGGCATCTTCGACGCCTCGACGCTGGGCAAGATCGAGGTGGTCGGGCGCGACGCCGCGGAGTTCCTGGAGCGCATCTACGTCAACGCGTTCCGCAGGCTGGAGCCAGGGCGCTGCCGCTACGGCATCCTCCTCAACGAGGCCGGCTTCGTGATCGACGACGGCGTCATCGGCCGCATGGCGGCGGACGCCTTCCACGTCACCACCACGACGGGCGGCGCGGCGCGCGTGCTCGCCATGATGGAGGACTACCTCCAGACCGAGTGGCCCGGGCTCGAGGCCTGGCTCACCTCGACGACCGAGCAATGGGCGACGATCGCGGTGCAGGGGCCGCGCGCGCGCGCCATCCTGGCGCCGCTGGTCGAGGGCATCGACGTCTCGCGCGAGGCCTTCCCGCACATGGCCGTGCGCGAGGGCCGCGTCGCCGGCGCGCGCGCGCGGCTCTTCCGCGTCAGCTTCACGGGCGAGCTCGGCTTCGAGGTCAACGTGCCGGCCAGCGAGGGCCGCGCGACATGGGAGGCGATCTGGGAGCAGGCGCGCCGCCACGACGCCGTCGCCTACGGCACCGAGGCCATGCACGTGCTGCGCGCCGAGAAGGGCTACATCATCGTCGGCCAGGAGACCGACGGCACCGTGGTGCCGGACGACCTCGGCCTCGGCTGGGCGATCGGCAAGGCCAAGCGCGACTTCGTCGGCAGGCGCTCGCTGTCGCGCCCGGACATCGTCGCGCCTGATCGCAGGCAACTCGTCGGGCTGCTCACGCGCGACGGGCGCACGCTGCTCGAGGAGGGCGCGCAGGTCGTGGCGATGCCCGACCCGCCGCCCGGCACCGCGGCGCTCGGCCACGTGACCTCGTCCTATCGCAGCGAGGCCGCGGGCCGGCCGATCGCGCTCGCCCTCGTCGCCGGGGGACGCGCGCGCAAGGGCGAGGTGCTGCACGTGCCGATGCCCGGCGGCGCGATCGCGGTCGAGGTCGTCGATCCCGTCTTCCACGACCCGAAGGGGAGCCGCCTCGATGGCTGATCCGCTCGACGGCTGCGCGCGCCTCGACCTGCCGGGGCGCCTGCTGCTCGCGCCCTGCGCGCCCGCCGCGCGCTTCGTGCTGCGCGGCGGCGCCGACGTGGCCGCGCGCGCCGGCGCGGCCTTCGGCGCGACGCCGTCTCTGGAGGCCTGCCGCGCCTCGGTCGAGGGCGAGCGCGCCGCGCTCTGGCTCGGTCCGGACGAATGGCTGCTGCTCGCGCCGCGCGCCGAGGAGGACGCGGCCGAGGACGCGCTGCGCGGCGCGCTCGCCGGCGCGCCGCATGCGCTGGTGCGCGTCTCCGACCGCCATGCCGCGCTGACCGCGAGCGGCCCGCGCGCCGAGGCGCTGCTCGCCGCGGGCTGCCCGCTCGACCTAGATCCCGCCGCGTTCCCGGAGGGCATGTGCACGCGCACGCTGCTCGGCAAGGTGGAGATCGTGCTCTGGCGCCACCGGCCGCTCGGCTTCCGCGTGGAGATGCGCCGCTCCTTCGCGGCCCATGCCTGGGACCTGCTGGCCGAGGCCGCGCGCGAGCACGCCGTGCCCTGACGGGCGCGACGCCCTAGAGGCCGAGATAGCTGCGCCGCAGCGCGGGGTCGCGCGCGAGGTCGGCCGCAGCGCCGGAAAGCGCGATGGCGCCGTGCTCGAGCACGTAGGCGCGATGCGCGATGGCGAGCGACTGCACGACGTTCTGCTCGACCAGCAGGACCGACAGCCCGTCGGCGTTGAGCCGGCCGACCAGCGCGAACATCTCCTCCACCAGCAGCGGCGACAGCCCGAGCGAGGGCTCGTCGAGGATCAGCAGCCGCGGCTCGCCCATCAGCCCGCGGCCGATCGCGAGCATCTGCTGCTCGCCGCCCGACAGCGTGCCCGCGGCCTGGCGCGCGCGCTCGCCCAGGCGCGGGAAGATCGACACGACGCGCTCGAGGTTGCGCGCCCGCGCGGCGCGGCCTCGGCGATAGCTGCCGAGCTCCAGGTTCTCGCGCACCGAGAGGTCGGGGAAGACGCGCCGCCCCTCGGGGACATGCACGAGCCCGGCCGCGACGATGCGCGTGGGCGGCGCGCCGGCGATCTCCTCGCCGAGGAAGCGGATCGATCCCGCGAAGGGCCGGTAGATGCCGGAGAGGTTGTTGTTGAGCGTCGACTTGCCGGCACCGTTGCTGCCGAGCAGCGCCACGATCTCGCCCGCGCGCAGCTCGAGGTCGACGCCGCGCAGCACCTCGACCGCGCCATAGCCCGCGTGCAGGCCCCGCACCTCGAGGATCGGCGCGCCCGCGTCAGCCACCGCCGCCTCCGCCCGCCAGCCGCGCCGCCGCGCCATGGCCGAGATAGGCCTCCACCACCGCCGGGTCGGCGGCGATCGCGGCGGGCGTGCCGCGCGCGATGATGCGGCCCTGGTTGAGGACATGGACATGCTCGGCGAGGCTGACCACCGCCTGCATGACATGCTCGATCAGCAGGATGGTGACGCCGCCGTCGCGGATCGCGCGCACCACGCCGACGATCTCGGCGACCTCCGTCGGGTTGAGGCCGGCCATCACCTCGTCGAGCAGCAGCAGCCGCGGCGAGGTGGCGAGCGCGCGGGCGAGCTCGAGCCGCTTGCGGCCGGCGACGGTGAGGTCGCCCGCGCGCATGTCGAGCATCGCGCCCATGCCGACGGAGCGCGCGACGCGATCGGCGGCCTCCTCGGCCTCGGCGCGCCGGCCATGGCGCAGCCAGGCGCCGACCATGACGTTCTCGCGCACGCTGAGCCGCGCGAAGGGCTGGGTGATCTGGAAGGTGCGCACCATGCCGGCGCGCGCGACGAGGTGCGGCGCGTGGCCGGTCACGTCGCGGCCCGCGAAGCGCACCGAGCCGGCATCGGGCCTGACGAATCCCGCGATGGCCGCGAAGCAGGTCGTCTTGCCCGCGCCGTTGGGCCCGATCAGGCCGACGATCTCGCCCTCCGGCACGTCGAGGTCGACGCCGTCGACCGCCTTGAGCCCGCCGAAGGACCGCGTCAGGCCGCGCACCTCAAGCATCGCGGCCTCCGCGGCGCCGGATGCGCCGGGCGAAGAGGCCGATCAGCCCGTCGGGCAGCCGCGCGACGATGGCGACGAGGATCATCCCGTAGACGACGAGGCCGAGGCCCTGGGCGCTGGTGAGCGCGCGCGTCGCCTCGCCCACGAAGCCAAGCGCGATGGCGCCGACCAGCGGCCCGAAGACCGTGCCCGCGCCGCCGATCATGCTGACGAGCAGCATCTCCACCGACTTCTCGACGCCGAAGGCGATCGAGGGATCGATGTAGAGGTATTTCTGCGCGTAGAACGTGCCGCCCGCGCCGGCCATCGCGCCGGAGATCCCCATGCACAGGGTCTTGGCGCGCAGCACGTCGATGCCGAGCGCGCGCGCGGCGTCCTCGTTCTCCCGGATCGCGGCGAGCTGCGCGCCGAAGCGCGAGCGGCGCAGCCACCACGCGATCGCCAGCGACGCAGCGACCAGCGCGAGCGCGATGTAGTAGAGCGAGGCGGGATCCTTGAACTGGAAGTTCGCGGCGCGCGCGTCGGCCTTGATCAGGATTCCGAGGCCGCCGCGCGTGAACTCCGCGGAGTTGGCGAGGATGCGGAAGACCTCCGCGAAGGCGAGGGTGACGAGCGCGAAGTAGGAGCCGCGCAGCCCGGCGCGGAAGGCGAGCGCGCCGATGCCGAGCCCGACCGCGCCGCCCGCGAGCGCCGCCACCGGCCAGGCCAGCCAGGGGTTCCAGCCCCAGGTCGCGTGCAGGATCGTCGAGGCATAGGCGCCGGTGCCGAAGAACACGACATGCCCGAACGAGGTCTGGCCCGCGAAGCCGCCGGCGATGTTCCAGGCCTGGCCGAGGAAGGCTGAGAACAGGATCATCACGGCCACGTTGACGGCGTAGTTGGAAGGCAGGACGAGCGGGAGCGCGAGCGCCGCGACCGCGCCAAGGGCGAGAAGGAGGCGCGCGCGCGGGGTCATCGCCGCGCCCCGAAGAGGCCGGTCGGCCGCAGCAGCAGCACGAGGATGAAGGCGAGCGAGATTCCGATCTGTCCGAGCTGCTCGCCCAGCAGCAGGCCGCCGAGCGACTCGATCACGCCGATGGCGAAGCCGCCGGCCAGCGCGCCGGGGAAGCTGCCCATGCCGCCGAGCACGACCGTCGTGAAGGCGATCAGCACGAAGGCGTGGCCCGAGCTCGGCGAGACGTAGAAGCTCGGCATCAGCAGGCAGGCCGCCGCGCCGAGGCAGGCGATGCCGATGCCGTAGGACACCGCGAAGACATGGTCGACGTCGATGCCGACCAGGCGCGCGCCCTGCCTCTCCTTCGCGACCGCGCGGATCGCCTTGCCGGTGTCGCTGCGCGCCATCCACAGGCCGAGCGCCGCGCAGATCGCGAGCGCGGCGGCAAAGGCGATGACCTTCGCGCGCGGCAGGAAGAGCGGGCCGAACTCGACCATGCGCTGGGCATGCGCGACGTCGATCGTCTGGGTGTCGCCGGTGAAGAGGAACAGCGCGAGGTTGTCGAGCGCGATCGACAGGCCGAGCGTGATGAGCAGGATGTTCTCGTCCTTGCCGTGCGCGAAGCGGCCGATCACGCCGCGATAGAGCGCGTAGCCAAGCGCGAAGGCGCCGCCGGCGACGATCGGCAGCGCGGCATAGGGATCGACGCCCGCCTTCGCGAACAGGAAGTAGGTCGCGTACATGGCGAGCATCAGCAGGCTGCCATGCGCGAAGTTGACGATGTGCAGCACGCCGTAGATCAGCGTCAGTCCGACGGCGACGAGCACGTAGACGGCGCCCGCGGCGAGGCCGTTCACGATGCCGGCGAGGAGGATGTCGATGCTGGGCATGGGCCGCGCGGACGCGTGCGCGTTCGGGGGATGCGCGCGCCGGTCCCCCCGGGGGACGGACCGGCGCGCGCGCCCGTCAGCCGAACTTCGGCTTCGGGAAGACGGCCTTCGCCGAGGCGAACTGCGCCGGGTAGACGACCTCGATGTCGCCCTTGAGGACCTGCAGCGCGGCCGCCTCGCCGCCCTGGTTCTGGCCATCGACGAAGCGCGTCGGGCCGTAGGGCATGAAGTGGTCGGCCCAGGTCGACGACGCGAGCGCCGCCGTCAGCCTATCCTTGTCCGCCGAGCCCGCGCGCTCGAGCGCGTCGGCGACCAGCCTCACCGCGTTGTAGGCGAGGTAGACCTCGAAGGTGAAGAGCGTGCCGGTCGCCTCGACCTTCCTCTTCATCTCCTGCGCCTTCGGGTTGGTCGGCGCGAACCAGTGATTGTAGTCCATCATGTGCTCGGCGACGTCGGGCAGGTCCTTGGCGAACTTGTAGTTGAAGCCGCCGCCGAGCACCGAGAACATGCCCGCGAGGTCGACGCGCTGCTGGTGCAGCGTGCGCGCGAGCAGCACGTATTCGTTCTGGTAGTTCGACATCATCAGCACGTCGGGGCGCAGCGAGCGGATGCGCAGCGCGACGTTGTCAAAGTTGCGCGTCGGGTTGTCGTGCTTGATGACTTCCTTGACCTCGATGTTGATGCCGGGGAGCCGGTCGGCGAGCAGCTTCGCCGTGCCGGTGCCGAACTCCGAGCTCTCGTGGACGATGACCGCGCTCCTGGCCACCTTGCCCGCGCCGCCGTTGATCCCGTCGAGCGCCTTGATCGCCTCGTCGACGCACTTGCCGAAGCCGGGCTTGAGGCGGAAGACGTTCTTAAGGCCGCGCGTCGTGATGAGGTCGGACGCGCCGACATCGACCGCGTAGGGGATGCCGTACTTCGCGGCCGCCTGCGTCGTCGCGAGCACGACCGCGCTCTGGAAGCAGCCGACGATGGCGGCGACGCCCGCCTCGTTCATCTTCTCGACCTCGGCGACGCCGACCTCGACCTTCGCCTGCGTGTCGCCGAGCACCGCCTCGAGCCGGGCGCCGCCCATCGAGCGGATTCCGCCCGCGGCGTTGATCTCGTCGATCGCCATCTGGCCGCCGAGGCGACCCTGCGCGCCGCTATAGGCGACGAAGCCCGTCACGGGGTGGAGCAGCCCGATCCTGACCGGGCGCGCCTGCGCGCCGGCGAGGGCGGGCGCGCCCAGCGCGCCGGCGAGGGCGGCACCGCCCGCGAGCACGCGGCGGCGGGAGGCGATGGATCCTTTGGTCGTCAGCATGGCGTTCCCCGATCGGTTCGCGGGCGGCCCGCGCCGCCCCGGCGGACGGGACATAGCGCCGCGCCCTATCCTGACAACCCGGAGGGTCTTTCCGGAGCCTCGCCCGCCGGCGAGCGGCCGCCCCGCGCCGACAGGGCGGCGGCGACCCGGTCGAGCACGCCCGCCCAGCCGCCCGGCGAGGCCTGCCGGAACAGCCGCGCCGAAGGATACCAGGGGGTGTCCTCGCGCCCGACGAGCCAGCGCCAGTCCGGATCGCGCGGCAGGAGCAGCCAGAGCGGCAGCCCGAGCGTCCCGGCCAGGTGAGCGACGGCGGTATCCACCGACACGACGAGGTCGAGTTGAGCGAGCAGCGCCGCGGTGTCCGCGAAGTCGCCGAGTCCCAAGCCGAGATGCTCGACGCGCCCGTGCGCGCGCAGCGCCGCCTCGTCCGCTTGCCGGATCTCCTGCTGAATGCAGATCCAGCGCGCGTCCGGGCCGAGCAGCGGCGCCAGAGCCGCGAAGGGCAACGAACGGTTGCGGTCGTTGGCGTGCGACGGCCGCCCGCTCCAGGCGAGGCCGATGCGCGGGCGGCCGTCGCGTGGGCCGAGGCGCGTCGCCCAGGCCGCCTCGAGGGCAGGCGGGGCTCGCAGCTGCGCCGGCGGGGGCACGCTGCCAGGGGTCGTGCCGAAGGCGAGCGGCAGGCTCATCAGGGGGCAATGCAGGTCGAAGCCGCCGGCGGGCTCGCGCGCGCCGCCCACCACCTCGATGCCCGGCGCGAGGCTGGCGGCGAGGCGCAGCAGCGGCTCCTGCACCGACAGCACCACGCGCGCGCCGCGCGCGGCGAGCAGCGGCGCGTAGCGGCAGAACTGGATCGTGTCGCCGAAGCCCTGCTCCCAGTGCAGGAAGACCCGCCGTCCCGCGGGATCCTCGGCGCCGGTCCAGGCGGGCCGCGCCGGGAAACGGTCGCCGGACGGCTCCGAGGAGCGCTTGCGCCACTCCCATTCGCGCCAGCCCTGCTCCCACTCGCCGGCCAGCAGCATCAGCATCGCGCGGTTGCGCCGCGCATCGGCGAGGCCGGGCTGAAGGGCGATGGCCCGGTCATGGGCCTCGCGCGACTCGGCGAGCCGGCCGAGGTCGCGCAGCACGTTGGCGCGGTTGGCATGGAAGGGCGCGCTGCCGGGCGCATGCGCCAGCGCGGCATCGATGGCGGCGAGCGCCTCCTCGGCGCGCCCCGTCGCGCGCAGCGCCGAGGCGCGAGCGCCCTGCGCCTCGGCCAGGCCCGGCGCGAGGGACAGCGCCTCGTCCGCGGCGACCAGCGATTCCTCGTGGCGTCCGAGCGCACCGAGCACGAACGCCAGATTCGCGCGCGACGGCGCGTGGCGCGCGTCGAGGGCGAGCGCCGCGCCATAGGCCGCCTCCGCCGCCTACAGCGCCTGCGCGGCTTGCAGCGCGACTCCGAGGCCGAAGCGAAGACCCGCATCCGCAGGCGCGAGGGCGACGGCCCGTTCCTGCGCCGCGACCGCCTCGCGCATCTTCCCCAGCGCGCGCAGCGCGGCGCCGCGCCCGGCATGCGCCCAGGCCCGCGCCGCATCGGCGGCAAGCGCGCGGTCATAGGCCGCGAGTGCCTCTCCCGGCCGGCCGAGGGCGCGCAGGGCGTCGCCAAGGGCGAGCTCGGCCTGCGCCGCGTCCGCCGTCGAGGCGCGCGCGGCCTGCAGCAACGCGGCGCCGCGCGCGGCGTCGCCGGCCTGCGTCGCCAGCAGCCCGGCGAGGCACAATGCCTGCGGATCGCGGGGCACGCGCGACAGCGCCGCGACGTAGAGGCGCGCGGCGTCGCCGAGCGCCCCCGCGCGATGGGCCGCGAGGCCGCGCGACAGCAGCACCGCCACGGGGATGTCGTCCGCGCCCTCTTCCTCCATCCATCCTCCCGCTCGACGAGCCGCCCGGGGCGGCCTTGGCGCGCGAGCCTAGCATCGCGGCGGGGCGGGGCGGCGCGCGCTCAGCGGCGCGCCGGGTCGCGGATCGGGCGCCCGAGGACGGCGAGTTCGGCGGGCAGCGGTCCGATCCCCTCGCCCGGCGCGATCTCCAGGATCCGGCCGAGCCGGCGGCGCGCGCGGTTCACCCGGCTCTTCATCGTGCCCTCGGCGGTCGCGCAGATGGCGGCGGCCTCCTCGTAGGAGCGACCGGAGACGGCGACCAGCAGCAGCGCGTGGCGCTGGTCGCGCGGCAGCGTGTCGAGCGCGCGCCGTAGCGCGGCGAGGTCGAGCCTGCCGTGCTGGCAGGCCGGCGCCGCGAGGCGCTCGGCGAAGCGGCCATCGTCGCCGATCTCGCGCCCATGCTTGCGGCGCTGCGAGCGGAAGGTGTTCCGCAGGATGGTGAACAGCCAGGCGCGCAGGTTGGTGCCGCGCTCGAATCGCGCGCGGTGCTTCCACGCCTTGGCGAAGGTCTCCTGCACCAGGTCGTCGGCCGCGCTCGCGGAACCGGACAGCGACGTCCCGAAGGCGCGCAGCCGCGGCGCCTCGCCCGCGAGCTGGCGCGCGAACGCCGCGTCCTCGTTCATGGGCGCGCACGGGGGCGCCCGCCGCCCGCGACGCTCCCGATGTCCTCGCGATGTCCCGATGATGTGGCCACGACCAAGGCTGGCGCGGCATGGCGGCCGCGGCGATGCGCCGGCTCAATGGCGGGCGCTCAGCGTTCGATGCCGCCCTTGCGGGGGCTGAAGGGATGGCGCGGCGTCCAGCCCTCGAGGAAGGAAGCCAGCTCCGGCTCCGGCCGCTCCGGGAGGACGAGCCGCAGCTCGACATACTGGTCGCCGCCAGCGATGCCGCGGCCCTTCAGCCTCAGCTTCGTGCCCTGGCCCGATCCCGGCGGCACGCTCAGCGTGACCGGCCCCGCCAGCGTCGGCACCTCGATGCGCGCGCCTAGCACCGCCTCCTGCAACGTCACCGGGAGCTGCAGGAAGACGTCGTTGCCGGTGCGCTGGAAGAAGCGATGCGGCAGGACGCGCACCGTCACGAGCGCGTCGCCGGCCGGCGCCGTGCCGCGCCCGGGATGCCCCTGCCCCTTAAGCCGCAGCGACTGCCCGTCCTCGAAGCCCTCGGGGATGCGCAGGTCGACGATCCGCTCGTCCGGCAGGGCGACGCGCTTCACCGCGCCGCGCGCGGCCTCCTCGAAGGAGACCTGGACCTCGAGGCGCATGTCCTCGCCGCGCGACCTGCCGCGCCCGCCGCGCCCGCCGCCGAAGGCGCGCTCGAACAGGCTGTCGAGGTCGTCGGCGCCGAAGCCGTCGTCGGCGCGCGGCGCCTCGCCCGCCCTGCGCCGGCCGGAGCCGAAGCCGAAGCCGTGCGGCGGCGCGCGCTCGGCGCCGCTGGCGTCGATCTCGCCACGATCGAAGCACGCGCGCTTCTGGGGGTCCGACAGCAGCGCATAGGCCGCGGAGACCTGCTTGAAGCGGTCCTCCGCGCCGCGACGGCCGGGGTTGAGGTCGGGATGGAGCTGCTTGGCGAGGCGCCGATAGGCGGCGCGGATCTCCTCGTCGGTCGCGCCGCGGGCGAGGCCGAGCAGCCTGTAGGGATCGTCCATGGCGACAATCTGGCAACGCGGCCGCCGCTCCACAACGCCGGCGAGGGCCGCGCCTTGGCCATTTGCGGGGCGACGCGGAGCGACTAGGGTCGCGCCTCGCCCGCGCCTGCCGGCGCGCGACCACCCGCGGGGCCGACTTGGCAAGCTACGACGACAGGACGCCGCTCTCGCTCGCGCACCTGAGCGAGCTGGAGGTGCCGCCCCCGGCGCTGGCCGCGATGGCGGCCCGCGCGGGCTTCGCGTCGATTGGCGTGCGCGCGCTGCCGGCCGTGCCGGGCGGGACGTGCCATCCGCTCGAGGACCGCGCCGCGCGCGTGGCGCTGCGCGACGCCCTCGCCGGCTCGGGCACCAGCCTGCTCTGCATCGAGCTGGTGCCGATCGGCCGCGACCTCGCGCCGGAAAGGCTGCTCGACGCGCTCGAGGCAGGCGCCGAGCTCGGCGCGAGCAGGCTCGTCGTCACGGGCGACGACCCCGACCGCGATGTCGTCGCGGCCGGGATGGCAGCGCTCTGCGACATCGCCGCGCCGCTCGGCATGTCTGTCGACATCGAATTCATGCCCTTCCGCGCGGTGGGCGACCTCGCGGCCGCGCTCGACGTCGTCGCGCGCACGGGCCGCGACAACGCCCATGTCCTCGTCGACGCCCTCCATGCCTTCCGCTCGCGCAGCGACCTCGCGCTGCTGGCGCGCACGCCACCGCGGCTCGTCGGCGGCTTCCAGCTCTGCGACGCCGCGGCCGAGGCGCCGACAGCCGCGGTCGCGCTCGCCGAGGAGGCGCGCACGCGGCGCATGCTGCCCGGCGAGGGCGCGCTCGACCTTGGCGCCCTCGTCGCCGCCCTGCCCGGCGCGCCGGTCCTCGGCCTCGAGGTTCCGCTGGCGGGACGCTTCCCGGCGATGCAGCCTGCCGCCCGGCTCGCAGCGCTCGCGCGCGGGGCCCGCGATTTCCTGGCCGGCGGGTTCCCCCGGCCGCAGCAAGAGGAGCAAGGATGACCAAGCCGATCTACGTCCTGAACGGACCCAACCTGAACCTGCTCGGGCGCCGCGAGCCGCATATCTACGGCTCGACCACGCTCGCCGAGGTCGAGGCGAGCTGCCACGAGCGCGCCCGCGCCCTCGGCCGCGAGGTCGCGTTCCGTCAGTCCAACTACGAAGGACAGATCGTGGAGTGGATCCACGAGGCGATCGACGGCGCGAGCGGAATGGTCATCAACCCGGGCGCGCTGACGCATACCTCGGTCGCGATCCTCGACGCGCTCAAGAACCTGTCCTGCCCGATCATCGAGCTGCACATCTCGAACCCGCACCAGCGCGAGGCGTTCCGCCACGTCTCCTACGTCACGCCCGTCGCCACCGCGACGATGTGCGGCCTGGGCGTGGGCGGCTACCCGCTCGCGATCGAGGCCATGGACATGCTCGTGCGCAAGGCGCGCCCCAAGGCATGAAGACCCGGCTCGACGGCCAGGTCGCGATCGTCACCGGCGCCGCGCGCGGCATCGGCCTCGGCATCGCGCGGCTGCTGGCCGGGCGCGGGGCGCGCGTGGTCGCCTGGGACCGCGACCTCGCGCCGATCGACGGCTCGGGCTTCGCGCCGGCGCATGCCGCGCGCGTCGACGTGTCGTCCTGGAAGGAGGTCGAGGCCGCCTTCGCCGACGCCGTCGCGCGCTTCGGCCGCGTCGACATCCTCGTCAACAACGCGGGCATCAACGGGCCGATCGCGCCCGCATGGGACTATCCGCTCGAGGACTGGGACCGCGTCGTGGCGATCGACATGACGGCGGTGTTCTACGCCAGCCGCCTCGCCGCGCGGCACATGCGCGCGAACCGCTACGGGCGCATCGTCACCATCGCGTCGGTCGCGGGCAAGGAGGGCGTGCCCTTCATCGCCGCCTATTCCGCGGCCAAGGCGGGCGTGATCGGCTTCTCCAAGGCGCTCGCCAAGGAGCTGACGGATTGCGGCGTGACCGTGAACTGCATCGCGCCGGCGCTGACCGAGACCGATCTGCTCAAGGGCATGACCGAGGACCACATCTCGCGCATGAAGGCGAAGATCCCGATGGGCCGCCTCGTGCAGGTCGACGAGATCGCCGAGATGGCGGCCTGGATCGCCAGCCCGGCCTGCAGCTTCACCACCGGCTTCGTGTTCGACATCACGGGCGGCCGCGCGACCTATTGAGCCCGCGCGGCGCGACGCAGGGAGGAAGGACCATGGCAGCGGTGCGCATCGCCGTCGTCGGCGCGGGCCTCATCGGCCGCAAGCACATCGAGGTGCTGCGCGCCGGCAACCCGGACTACGTCCTATGCGGCGTCGCCGACCCATCGCCCGCCACGGCGGAGGATGGTCGCCGGCTCGGCTACCGGGTCTTCGCCGACCTCGCGCAGATGCTCGAGGCCGAGAAGCCGGAGGGCGCGATCATCGCGGTGCCCAACCAGCTCCACGAGCCGGCAGGCCTCGCCTGCCTGGCGCGCGGCATCGCCATCCTGGTCGAGAAGCCCGTCGCGGACACGGTCGCCGCGGCGCTGCGCCTCGTCGATGCCGCGGCCGCGGCGCGGCTGCCGATGCTCGTCGGCCACCATCGCCGCCACAACCCGATCATGCGCAAGGCCGCGGAGATCGTCCGCGGCGGCGGCGTCGGCAAGGTGGTCGCCGTGCACGGCATGTGGCTCAACCACAAGCCGCGCGGCTATTTCGACGTCGCCTGGCGGCGCGAGCCCGGCGGCGGGCCGATCCTCATCAACGCGATCCACGACATCGACTGCCTGCGCATGCTCTGCGGCGACGTCGAGACCGTGCAGGCGATGAGCGCCAGCGCCGCGCGCGGCTTCCCCGTCGAGGACACGGCCGCGGCCGTGCTGCGCTTCCGCAGCGGCGCGCTCGGGACGCTGCTCGTCTCCGACGCGGTCTCCGCGCCCTGGGCCTGGGAATGGGGCTCGCGCGAGAACCCGCTGCGCCCGCACGACACCGAGGACTGCTTCCTGGTGGCAGGCACGCGCGGCTCGCTCGCCGTGCCGACGCTCGCGCATCGCTGGCACGAGCCGGGCCAGGAGGACTGGAACGTCGAGCTGGTGCGGCGCAACGTGCATGTCGCGCTCGCCGACGCCTACCACGAGCAGATGCGCAACTTCGCCCGCGCGATCCGCGGCACGGAGGAGCCGGTGCTCGACGGCCTCGGCGGCACGCGCACGCTGGCGACGACGCTGGCGATCGCCGAGTCGGCCCGCACGGGTGCCCCGGTCGACGTCGCGCGCTTCATGGGCCGGGACTGACCTTCCTCCCGGCTACGCCACCTCAACCCTCGCCGCGCGACGAAAACCGGCCCAGCATGGCTTCATGCCCGCCGCCGCCTTCGATACATTGCGCCTCGCGCGCCGCCTCCAGGGCCTCGGGCTCCCGCCCGGCCAGGCAGACGGCCTCGCGGAGGCCTTCGCCGACACCATGGTCACCGAGCTCGCCACGAAATCCGACATCGCCGAGCTGCGTGCGGACTTACGCGCCGAGTTCCGCCTCGAATGCGAGCGGCTGCGCACGGACATCGCGGCCAGCCGCGCGGACATCATCCGCTGGATCGTGCCGCTGATCCTCGCCCAGATGGCGCTGACCGTCGGCGTGCTGCTGCGCACCGCGGGCTGATCCGGGCCCCGCGCAGGCGGGGCTTGGAGGATCGCGCGAACCCGCCGATCATGCGCGCCGGGCACCGCGCGCGGCGGCACCCGGATGGGAAGCGACGGACATGGACGACATCTCGCCGGCGGCAACCGCACAGGCCTGGCTGGACCGGCTCGAGGCGGCGCTCGCCGCGCGCGACATCCCGGCGGCGCTCGAGCTCTTCGGGCCGGAATGCTTCTGGCGCGACATGGTCGCCTTCACCTGGAACATCCGCACCTTCGAGGGCCGCGAGGCGATCGGCGGGATGCTCGCGGCGACGCTGGCGCGCGTGGCTCCGTCGCGCTGGCGGGTCTCCGGCATGGCCGGCGAGGCCGATGGCGCGGTCGAGGCGCTGGTCGAGTTCGAGACCGCGCTCGGCCGCGGGCGCGGACACCTGCGCCTGCGCGACGGCAAGGGCTGGACGCTGCTGACGACGCTGCGCGAGCTCAAGGGCCACGAGGAGAAGCGTGGCCGCACGCGCGAGAACGGCGTCGAGCACGGCATCGCGCGGGGCCGGCGCACCTGGCTCGAGCGCCGCCAGGAGGAGGAACGCGAGCTCGGCACCTCTCGCCAGCCCTATTGCGTCGTGGTCGGCGGCGGGCAGGGCGGCCTCGCGCTCGCGGCGCGGCTGCGGCGCCTCGGCGTGCCCACGATCGTGCTCGAGCGCAACGCGCGCGCCGGGGACAACTGGCGGCGGCGCTACAAGTCGCTCTGCCTGCACGACCCGGTCTGGTACGACCACATGCCCTACATCCCCTTCCCCGACCACTGGCCGGTCTTCTCGCCGAAGGACCAGATCGCGGACTGGCTCGAGATGTACGCCAGGATCATGGAGATCGACCTCTGGACCTCGTCCACCTGCCGCAGCGCGCGCTTCGACGAGGCGACGCACGCATGGGAGGTCGAGGTCGAGCGCGAGGGACGGATGCACGTCCTGCGCCCGCGCCACCTCGTGCTGGCCACCGGCATGTCCGGCATGCCGGTGATGCCCGACTTCCCGGGCATGGCGGAGTTCCGGGGCACGCAGCACCATTCGAGCGCGCATGGCTCCGGCGAGGCCTGGGCCGGCAGGCGCTGCGTCGTGGTCGGCTCGAACAACTCGGCCCACGACATCTGCGCCGACCTCTGGGAGCACGGCGCCGAGGTGACGATGGTCCAGCGCTCCGCCACCACGGTGGTGCGCTCGGAGACGCTGATGGCGTACAGCTGGTCGCATCTCTGGTCGGAGGACGCGCTCGAGCGCGGCATCACCACCGAGGTCGGCGACATCCTCGCCGCCTCCATGCCGCACCGGCTCGTGCCGCGCCGGGCCATCCCGCTCCACGAGCGCATCCGCGCCCATGACGCGGAATTCTACGCGCGGCTGGAGAAGGCAGGTTTCATGCTCGACTTCGGCGAGGACGGATCGGGCATCTCCGCCAAGTACGCGCGCCGCGGTTCGGGCTACTACATCGACGTCGGCGCCTCCGAGCTGGTCATCGACGGCCGCATCGCGCTGCGCAGCCACGTCGAGGTCGAACGCATCGCGCCACATGGCGTCGTGCTCTCGGACGGCAGCGAGCTGCCCGCCGACCTGATCGTCTACGCCACCGGCTACGGCTCCATGAATGGCTGGGCGGCGAAGCTGGTCAGCCAGGAGGTCGCGGACCGCGTCGGCAAGTGCTGGGGCCTCGGCTCCGCGACGGCGAAGGACCCCGGGCCGTGGGAGGGCGAGCTGCGCAACATGTGGAAGCCCACGCGCCAGGAGGGCCTGTGGTTCATGGGCGGGAACCTCGCCCAGGCTCGATTCTTCTCGCTGGTCCTCGCGCTGCAGATCAAGGCGCGCCACGCGGGCATCGACACGCCTGTGCACGCGCCGCAGGAAGTCCACCACCTCGCCTGAGCGCCGCGCGCCACCGGACGCGCATGGCCGGCGCGCGGGAGTCGCCGGCGGCGGCGAAGAGCCGGGAACCGCGCGCGCTTGTCCACGGCGTGCGCGGTTGCTACGCAGCGATGCGGCGATGTCCGCGCGGGAGGGGGAACGACCATGCGCCTCGGCTTGATCAGCGTCGGCCAGGAGACCAACGACTTCAACCCGGTCCCGACGACGATGCGGGACTTCGCGGCCTTCGGCCTCTACGAGGGCGAGGAGATCTTCGCGCGGCTGCGCGGCGTCGGGCAGGTCGGCGGCTACCTCGCCGCGGTCGAGGCCTCGGGGCGCGACGTCGCCTCGGTGCCGATCACGCGCGGCTGGGCGACCGCGGGCGGGCGCATCACCACGGAATGCAGGCTCCACTTCGAGCGGCGGATCCGCGAGGGGCTTCGCGCCGCCGGGCGCATCGACGGCCTCGCGCTGCAGATGCACGGCGCCTGCGCGGCCGAGGGCGTCGACGACGTCGAGGGCGCGCAGCTCGAGGTCTGCCGCGAGGTCCTTGGCCCCGACATCCCGATCGTCACGTCGCTCGACCACCACGCCAACGTCACCCGCCGGATGTTCGAGCTCTCGACCGCGATCGTCGGCCACCGCACGCAGCCGCATGATCCCTTCGACACCGGGCGGATCGGCGCCGAGCTCCTGATGCGCATCGTCGCGGGCGAGGTCCGGCCGACGACGGCCTGGCGCAAGATCCCCATGGTGACGCACCAGGAGCAGTTCCTGACCTCGCGCCACCCGATGAAGACCTGGTTCGACCGCGCGCGGGCGATGGAGGCGGCGGACCCGCGCGTGCTGCAGGCGTCGAACTACCCGATGCAGCCCTGGCTGGACGTCGCCGAGGGCGGCTGGGCGACGATCGTCGTCACCGACGGCGACCGCGCGCTCGCCGAGCGCCTCGCGGACGAGCTCGCCGACCTCGCCTGGTCGATGCGCGAGGCGTTCCAGGTCCGCGAGGCGATCTCCATCGACGACGCCGTGCGCATGGCCGACGCCGAGCCGCGCGGCGTCGTCGTGCTCTCGGACACTGGCGACACCGTGTTCGGCGGCGCGGCGGGCGACAGCAACCTGATCCTCGAGGCGATGCAGCGCCTGCGCATCCGCGGCCGCGCGCTGGTGCCGCTGATCGAGCCGTGCACGGCGCGCCGGCTGGTCGCCGCGGGCGCCGGCGCGGAGGTGACGCTGGAGGTGGGCGGGCACGGCGCGCCGGCGTTCTTCCGGCCGATCACGGTCACCGGCCGGGTGCGGCATGTCGGCGGCGGCATCGTGCGCGCGGCCGACCACAGCCAGCCCGAGGTGGACATGGGCGAGACCGCGGTCTTCGACGTCGGACCGGTCACCATGCTGGTGAGCGAGCTGCGCGGCCTCGCGGGCAACGTGCCCGACGTCTACCGCGCCTTCGGCGTCGAGCCGCGCGACTACAAGATGGCGGTGCTGAAGACGGCGTCGAACTTCCAGTACTTCGCGCCGATCACCTCGCGCGTGATCCGCGTCGACACGACCGGGCCCGGCCAGTCGCAGGTGGAGACCCTGCCCTGGCGCCGCATCCCCAGGCCGATCTGGCCGCTGGAGCCGGTCGCTGGCTGGCGGCGCTAGGCCCGTCCGGCGAAACCGGCGTTTCGGCTGCTGGAACGGGGTTTGACACCCCCGGCGCGGATGGCGGAGCATCGGCGCCGGAGCGGCGTCCCGGGACCGGGCGCCCGGAGCAACAGGCCAGAGGGGGACAGGGTCATGGCACAGGGCTTCACGCGGCGTCAGGGCATGGTGGGTTCGCTTGCGATGGGCGCCGCGGCGGCGCTGGCGGCGCCCTCCGCATCGGGGCAGGCGCTGAGGGGCGGCAGGCTGCGCGTGGCGCTGCTCGCGGACATCGCGAACTTCGACCCGCACCAGTTCTCGGCGATCAACATGCCGATCATGAAGAACTGCTACGACAGCCTCATCGAGTACACGTCGGAGGGCAAGGCGATCCCGAACCTCGCCTCCGCCTGGCAGGTCGCGGCCGACAGCAAGTCGGTCACGCTGACGCTGCGCGGCGACGTCAGGTT
>Ga0169931_10001031_pt1 | contig 45935 bp, 39 predicted proteins | sample Kivu_15m_20L_FD_129675 | JGI IMG/M metagenome (GOLD analysis project Ga0169931, IMG submission 129675) | Freshwater microbial communities from Lake Kivu, Western Province, Rwanda to study Microbial Dark Matter (Phase II) - Kivu_15m_20L... | ecosystem: Environmental > Aquatic > Freshwater > Lake... | reverse complement strand
GGTGGCGGACCTCTTGGAGGATCACAACCTCAATGAGATTCTCGACCTCGCCCGACGACTCTTGCCCAACCTGTTCAACACCGCCTAGACATCCGCCTCCAGAAACCGTGGGTATACCTTTGCATTTCCACGGCGTGATCCGGCGTGAGGAACCGATAGTTCCACCCGAGCAGCTTTCCCTTCACCTCGGCGAAGTGTTTGTCGTTCTTGTCGTAGACATGGAACCCGCCCGAGATCGTGAAGAACTTGCTCTTGAAGTAGCCGATCAACTCGCCCTGCGAGTCCAACACCTCGACGCGGGAGCGAAACAGGTACCACCCGCGGCGAATCGTGAAGACGAGCGAATCGTCCGGCTTCTCGCGAACTTCAAGCGCGGTCGGCAGGAATTGCTTGCTCATGAACCAGCGGCAAATCTGCGTGAGGACGCCGATCGTTTCCTGGCCCGTGCCGATGAGATCGCCGTCGTCGTCGAAGATGTCGTAGCTCTGAACGGCGGAGAGGATCTTGACCTTCTCCTTGATGATGAACAAGTTGTGTTCGAGCATGGGGCGGTCCGTTAAGCGGGAAGACGCGGTACGGTTGAGGTTATAAACCGAGCGAAAGCGAATCGCCATCACCATCCCGCCGAGTTCGACGTGCCCGCCCCGGAACTGCTCGACAAACGCGAAGTCCGCATCCGCCGCATGTTCGGGCAGATCGCGCCGTGGTACGACTTCCTCAATCACGCGCTGAGCCTGAACGTCGACAAGCGGTGGCGAACGAAGACCACTCGCATGGTGCCGCCCGGCCCGGCCGAGGCCGGACCCATCCTCGACATGTGTACCGGCACCGGCGACTTGGCCCTCGCCTACGACCGCGCCGCGAAGGGCAGCGTGCCGATCGTCGCCGCGGACTTCTGCCACGAGATGCTGGTTCGGGCCACGGACAAGGCGAAGCGGACGCCCGCGATTCGGTTCGTGGAGGCGGATGCGCAAGCGTTGCCCTTCCCGAACGACACGTTCCAGATCGTGACCGTCGCCTTCGGATTGCGGAACGTGACGGACACCGATCGCGGCCTCGCGGAGATGACGCGGGTGGCGAAGCCGGGTGGCCGCATCGCGATCCTCGAGTTTTCCCGGCCACGGAACCCGATCTTCGGCCGGCTCTATGGTTTCTACTTCCGCCACGTGCTCCCCCGCGTGGGGCAACTCCTCTCGCGGAGCCGGGAAAACGCGTACAAGTACCTGCCCGAGAGCGCCCTCCGCTTCCCGGACTACGAGGCGCTCGCGGCGAAGATGACGGCCCACGGCCTCGTGGACGTACGCTTTCACCCGCTGACCTTCGGCATCGCCACGCTCTATGTCGGCGCCAAGCCTTCGTCCCCGCCGGCGCCTTGAAGTCTCGACCCGCTCCGGTCCGCACGCCCGAGGGCGCCCTCGGGCTCATGTTGACAGGCCGCCGTCGAACGGGCATAGCGGCCGCCGCCATGACCGCGAAACTCCGGTCGATTCTGGCTTTGCTCGGCGGGCTCGTCGGCGGCTGCTTGCCGCCGCGATCCATGTCCGACGGCGCATCCGGGAATTGGATCGGCCGCTGGACTGAACGCATCAAATCCCCCATGTCCCTGGAAGACTCGCTGGTCTACCAGCCGCGACGCTTTCCGGACGGCGACTGGAGCCTGGACGCGGGACTCGAGGAGGCGGACTTCGAATCCGCGGACGGCACTCGGCTGCACGGCTGGTTCGCCAGCCCGGAGCAGCCAAACGCCGTCGTGCTCTTCCTCCATGGCACCACCGGAAACGTCACGTACTTCCGCAACCACATTCGTCTGTTCAATGAGAGGTTGAACTGCGCGGTGTTTGCGTTCGACTACCGCGGATATGGTCGCAGTCGAGGCCGGCCGAGCGAATCGGGCATCGTGGAGGACGCGAGAGCGGCTCGAAGTTGGCTTGCCAATCGGTGCGGCGTGCCCGAGGCGGACGTGATCCTGGTGGGACACTCGTTGGGCGGTGGAGTGGCGGTGGAAGTGGCCGCCCGCGACGGAGCCCGCGGGCTCGTGCTCTGGAACACGTTCACCTCGCTGCCGGATGTCGCCAAGCGACTCGTACCGCTGCTGCCGGTGCAAACTCTGATGCGGAATCGGCTCGATTCCTGGTCTCGCATCGGCGAGTATCGCGGCCCGCTCCTGCAAAGCCATGGCGACGCGGACCTCGTGATCCCCTTCGAACAAGGCGAGAGACTGCACGCGAAGGCGAACGAACCGAAGCGATTCGTTCCCGTTCACGGCGGCGGCCACAACGACCCGCCCTCGCCCGAGTTCCTCCAAGCCCTCCGCGAGTTCCTTCAACCCGGACCCTGAAGCGGAACGAACTCGAACCACGCGTAGCCGTCCGGCAAGGATGGCTCCGGCGCACACTCGAAGTGAAGGATGCGACGATGCCGGTCGCATCCCGGTCGGCTGTTTGCGCTGGAGTGCGTGAGCAGAGGCCTCATGAAGAGCGCGTCGCCGGCGAGACAGTGAACCGAGCGGGGCGGCCGTTCTTCGGCGGAGTTCTCATGTGAGCCGGGGATCACGCGAAGCGGGCCGTTGTCTTCGGTCATGTCGTCCAGATGGATCCGAACGGTCAGCATGCGACGGAGCAACTCGTCCGGGGCCTCCACGTGCGGCACGCCGGCCTTCGTGGTCGGCTTGCGGAATCGGCCGATCGCGCCGTGAGCCCGCACGGCGATGTTGAAGTCCTTGTGCCATGGAAGGGCCCACCCTCGCCCCGGCGGCTTGTCGAAGTAGAGCACTCGCACGACACCCGCGGCGGGTCCGAGACGCCGGAACAGGTGCGGCCTCGCCGCGACGAGGAGATTCACGACATCGGGGAAGAGCTGAAGGAGGTTGCGCGCTCCGGATACGGATCCGTCTTCGCCCTTCAGCAGAGCCGGATCGTCGGCATGGTCGTGAAAGACCGCTTCGCAACGGGCGATAGCCTCGCGAACTTGGTGTTCCGCGAGAACGGCCGGAATCAGGAAGTAGCCGTCCTTGTGAAGTCGAGAGTCGAAGGTGTCGTTCATTCCCGTGATTCCGGAAGTGATCGCCGAGAACTTCGAGGCTCACGCGTACAGTTCGATCGCCTTGACGATTTCGTTCAGGTCGTTGGGCACCTGTACGGCGCGGTTGGCGAATTGGACTCGCTTCACGCCGCGTTTGCCAAGCTTCTCGTCGAAGGTTTTCGGGTCCGAGCTGTGATAGGCGACGGTGGCGTCCGGGTCCTTCAGGACGTGGCCTGTGAGCACGCATACGACGCGTTCGCTCGGGGCGATCACGCCTTCCTTCACGAGCTTCTTCAAGCCGGCCACGCTGGCGGCGCTCGCGGGTTCGCAGCCGAGGCCGCCGGCGCCGACCATCGCTTTCGCGTCCAGGATCTCGGTGTCGTTCGCCTCGCGGACGACGCCGCCGCAGCGGTCCAGGGCCCGGAGAGCCTTCGGCAGGTTCACGGGGCGGTTGATCTCGATGGCGCTGGCGAGCGTGTCCGCCCGGAGGTTGCCGGCGTCCATCATCCTCAGATACCCGTCGTACTTCGGCCGGTCGATGGCGCCGCCGCTCCAGCGGAGGCCGTGATTCTCGTAAAGCTGGTAGAAGGTGTCCGCCCCGGCCGCGTTCACGACCGCGAGCCGCGGCGTGCGGTCGATCAGCCCGAGTTCCTTCAACTCGAAGAAGGCTTTGCCGAAGCTCGAGACGTTGCCGAGGTTCCCGCCCGGCACCACGATCCAATCCGGGACCTCCCAGCGAAGCGCCTCGAGGATGCGCAGCATGATCGTCTTTTGCCCTTCGAGGCGGAAGGGGTTCACGCTGTTGACGAGATAGATGCCGAGTTGGCGCGACACTTCCTGAACGCGGCGGAGAGCGTCGTCGAAGTCGCCGGCGATTTGCACGGTGAGCGCGGCGTGCTCGAGGGCCTGGCTCAATTTCCCGTAACTGATCTTGCCCGAACCGATGAAGATGACCGCCCGCATGAGGTGGGTCGCGGCGCAGTAGATGGCGAGGCTCGCGGAGGTGTTCCCGGTGCTGGCGCAGGCGGCGCGGCGGGCATCCACCGTGCGGGCGTGCGTGAACGCCGCCGTCATGCCGTTGTCCTTGAAACTACCGCTCGGATTCATGCCCTCGTACTGGAGGAAGAGCGCCCCCGGCTTCATCCCGGCGAACGCCGCGACCGCATCCGCCCGCTGGCAGAGCGTCTGGCCTTCGCCGATGGTCATGATCTTGTCGTCCGGCGCGAAGGGGAAGAGTTGGCGGAAGCGCCAGACGCCGGAGAAATCGAGCGGTTGGTGGCGGGTGGTCCACTTCGCTTCGAAGTCCGCGAGCTTTTTCGGCAGCGGAAGGCGGTTCCAGTCGTAAGCCACGTCCAGGAGGCCGCGGCATTTCGGGCACTGGAACGAGGTGTCCGCGAGGTCCGCGGTCCCGCCGCAACGCGGGTCGATGCACCGTTGAAACGCAAGCTCGCTCATTGCGATCAATTTACGGATCGCGCCCGCCGGCGAACGATTTCTTGCACCGGCGGCGAGCCGCTTCCTCGCTCACGCTTCCGGAGGCACTTCCTTCGCGGTGAGGAGTTCGCTCTTGCCCGCTTTGCCGACGGCGTACTTGAAGTTGGCTCGCATCGTGCACGCGGCCCCGACGTTTCCCTTCGGATCGAGCGCGAGGAAGGCCACGGCCGCGGGATGAACGCCGCGACGGACCGCGGTCGCGTTCACGCGCTTGCACGCGAGTTCGCATGCCTCCTGGGGGCCTCTGCCGGCCCGCATCTGTTCCACGATGAACGAACTCCCCGTGATGCGGATGATCTCCTCGCCCACGCCGGTGGCCCCCGCCGCGCCCGCGGCGTCGTCCACGTACAATCCCGCGCCGATGATCGGCGAATCGCCCACGCGGCCCGGCAGCTTGTGAGCCAGTCCGCTTGTCGTGCACACCCCGCCGAGGCTGCCTTTCTTGTCCAGCGCCAGCACCGTGACCGTGTCGTGATTGCCTTCGTCGATGTTGATGTCCGAGGGGTTCTCGAAACGGACCGGCCGTTCGCCCTTGGGCTTCTTCGCGGGATGCTTCTCGATCCACTCCTTGATCGATTCGGCGGTGTACGGGAACTCGAGGGGGAAGCCGTGCTGCAGGGCGAACCACTTGGCGCCCTCGCCGACGAGGAGCACGTGCGGCGTCTTCTCCATGACTTTCTTCGCGACCGCGGCGGGGTGTCGGATGTGCTCGAGCCCGGCCACGGCGCCGCAGTTCAGCGTCTTGCCGTCCATCAGGCACGCGTCCAACGTGAGGCGGCCGATGCGATCCGGGAGGCTGCCGAAGCCGACGGAGTTGCGGATGCTCAGGTCGTCTTCGACGGCTTCGGCCCCGGCGAGGGCCGCGTCCAGGGCGGCGTCTCCGGCCGCGAGGCGCTTCAGCGCCGCATCCGTCGCCGTCGTTCCAAATGGCCACGTCGCGATGACAATCGGCTCGGCCATGGCATCCTCCGCTTGATGGGTGCGTACGAAGATACGATACTGAGGGTGTCCCGAGTTCGCGGAGTGGCTGGCGATGAATCCCGATCCGATTCCGACGGATGTGCAGCAAGCCGCGACCGACATGCGGGAGGGCGACGTTCCCGCGTGGGAAGAGATCGAGGCGGGGCGGTTCATGCCCCGGCGCATCCGCGGCAGCTTCCGCGGCCGCACCCTGGGGTGAAGCTTCCTCGCCCCGCCGCCCGGTCCGGGTGGCTCTCCATCCCGAGGCGAACCCGCAAGCGGGTCGCACGACGAAAGCCGTCTCACCTGACGATGGAACAGTCCGCGAACTGAGTCATCTCCATGGAACTGACCGTCACGAAGAACGCCGTCTGCACCTTCTGCGGGTGCGTGTGCGACGACATCGAACTGCACTCGGACGGCGAACGGATCGTCGAGACGAAGCGCGCCTGCATCCTCGGCGAGTCGTGGTTCAAGCATCACACCGTGGAGCGGCTCTACCCGGACGCCCTTGTGGACGGCCGCGAGGCAAGCCTGAACGAAGCCATCGACGCGGCCGCCCGCTTCCTGCACGCCGCGGACATGCCCCTCGTGTACGGCCTCTCGAACGTCACCTGCGAGGCGACCCGCGAGGCCGTCTCGCTCGCGGAACTGATCGGCGGCGTCATCGATTCGCACACCTCGCTTTGACACGGCCCCACCGAGATCGCCGCCCAGTTGGGTGGAAAGGTCTCGTGCACGCTGGGTGAAGTGAAGAACCGGGCGGACTTCATCATCTACTGGGGCGGCAACCCCGCGGAGTGCCACCCGAGGCACTTCACGCGCTACACGCTCACGCAGAAGGGGAAGTTCGTGCCGAACGGCCGCAAGGGCCGCACGATGGTTCTCGTGGACATCCGTGAGACGCCGAGCGCGAAGGCCGCGGACATCTTCCTCCAGGTTCGACCCGGCAAAGACTTCGAAGCGCTCACCGTGCTCCGCGCTCTAATCAAGGATCAACCGGTGGACGAAGCCCTCGTCGCCGAAACCGGCTTGAAGTTGGAGCAACTCGCGGACCTCGTGAGCCGGATGAAGAAGGCCAAGTTCGGCGTGCTCTTCTTCGGCATGGGCCTCTCGATGACGCGCGGCAAGCACATGAACTCCGCCGCGGCCCTGTCCCTCGCCGCCGAAATGAATCGCCACACGAAGTTCGTCACGATGCCGATGCGCGGGCACGGGAACGTCACCGGGGCGGACGTGGTGCTCCGCTACACCACGGCCTACCCCTTCGGCATCAACCTCACGCGCGGCTATCCCCGATTCAACCCCGGCGAGTTCTCCACGATCGATCTGCTCGTCCGCGGGGACAACGACGCGACGCTCGTGCTGGGGGCCGATCCCGGAGCCACGATGCCGAAGCCGGCCATCGAGCACCTCACGCGTACGCCCACGATCGTGCTCGATCCGAAGGTGACGCATACGAGCCGCCTCTCGCGCGTGCACATCACCACGGCCGCGACCGGCATCAGCGCGCCGGGCACCGCCTACCGCATGGACGAAGTGCCGCTTCCGCTTCGCCCGCCGCTCAAGTCCCCGTACCCCACCGATGAAGAAGTCGTTCGCCGAATCCGCGAACGCGTCGAAGAACTCGACGCCGCCGGCTGAGCCGCCCCGGCCCGCGCCTACAATTCGGAAATGCCCGAGATCCTCACCGGCATCATCGAGCGGATCACGTTCCACAATCTGGACAGCGGCTACTGCGTGCTCCGGGTGCAGGCCAAGGGGCATCGGGACGTCGTGACCGTGGTCGGCTCCGCGCAGCAGGTGATCGCCGGGGAGTTCGTCAACGCCACGGGCGACTGGGTGACGGACCGCCAGCACGGGCTCCAGTTCAAGGCGACGGAGATCCGCACCACGCCGCCACACACCGCCGAAGGGATCGCCAAGTACCTCGCGTCCGGCGCCGTGAAAGGCATCGGGGCGAAACTCGCCGAACGCATCGTGAAGGAGTTCGGCGACCGCACGCTCGACGTGATCGATCAATCCCCGACGTTCCTCACGCAGATCAAAGGCATCTCGCCGAAGAAGGTCGAGAAGATCCGCGCGAGTTGGAAAGAGAACGTGATGGTGCGGAGCACGATGGTGTTCCTGCAGAGTTACGGCATCGGCGCCGCCCGGGCCCAGCGCATCTTCAAGACGTACGGCGAGAACGCCATCGAGGTCGTGAAGGCGAACCCGTACCGGTTGAGCGCCGACATCTGGGGCGTCGGGTTTCAAACCGCGGACGAGATCGCTCTCAAGCTCGGGTTGCCGCGGGATTCTCCGTTCCGTGCCCAGGCCGCCGTGCGGCACGTGCTCCACGACGCGCAAAGCGACGGACACGTCGGCCTGCCCGCGGAATTGCTCGAATCCGCGGCCGTCGAACTGACGCAGATCCCACCGGACACCATCCGCGCCGCGATCGAGTTCCTCCGAATCGAGCAGGAGATCGTGACGGATCCGCCCCTCCCGAGCGGAGGGCGCAAGCCCACCGCGCCTGAGGCGTCTCAAGTCTCTGAAGCGTCCGAGGCGGAAGGCTTACGCCCTCCGCTCGGCGAGTCTTTGACTTATCTTCGCCCGTTGTATTCGGCCGAACTCGGAGTCGCGCGGCACGTGCGAACCCTGGCCAAGGGCGAACACCCGCTTCGCGGCGCGGACACGGATCGCGCCGTGGAGTGGGCCGAACAGCGGATGAAGATCACGTTGGCGAAGAGCCAGCGTGAAGCCATCGCCGCCGCCACGAGCCGCAAACTGGTCGTCGTCACCGGCGGGCCCGGCACCGGCAAGACGACCATCGTTCGCGCCATTCTGGACATCTTTCTCGCGAAGGGGCTCACGGTCTCGCTCGCGGCCCCGACCGGCCGCGCCGCCAAGCGCCTCACCGAGACCACCGGCCGCGAAGCCCGCACCATTCACCGCCTGCTCGAGTTCGATCCCGCCACCGGCGAGTTCGTCCACAACCGCGACAACCCGTTGGCGCTTGACCTGCTCGTGGTGGATGAAACGTCCATGGTCGATCTGCGGCTCATGAATCAGCTGCTCCGAGCGGTGCCGCCGGAAGCGTGCGTCGTGCTCGTGGGGGATGTCGATCAATTGCCGTCGGTCGGAGCCGGAGCCGTGCTTGCGGATCTGATCGGCTCGGGTGTCGTTCCCGTGGCGCGGCTCACCGAGGTGCATCGGCAGGCGAAGGAATCGTGGATCGTTCGCGCCGCCCACGCGGTGAACACCGGCGACGTGCCCGAATCCGCGCCGCCGAACGGCGGCGACTTCTACTTCATCGAAGCGAACGAACCTCCCGCCATCATCGACCGCATTCTCCAGATGGTGAAGGATCGCATCCCCGCGAAGTTCGGCTTCGATCCGTTCAAGGATGTCCAGGTGCTCACGCCGCAGGTGAAGACCGATCTCGGCGTGCTGAACCTGAACAAGGAGTTGCAGGCGGCGCTGAACCCGGCCGCGCCGGGCGCCATCGAGGTGAAGAAGTTCGACACGACTTTCCGCACCGGGGACAAGATCCTCCAGGTGCGGAACAACTACCAGCGAGAAGTCTTCAACGGCGACATCGGCCGCGTGTCGAAGATCGACGCGATCGAACAGGCGCTCACTGCGACGTTCGACGGCCGATCCGTCGAGTACGACTTCGCGGATCTGGACGAACTGCAACTCGCGTACGCCTGCACCATTCATAAGGGGCAGGGTTCGGAGTACCCCGCGGTGGTGATCCCGGTTCACACGCAGCACTACGTGATGCTGCAGCGCAACCTGTTGTACACGGCCATCACGCGGGGCCGGAAGCTGGTCGTTCTCGTCGGCAGCCGCCGCGCCTTGTGGCGAGCCGTGACGAACCACGAGACCAAGACTCGCTACTCGCTGCTCAAGGAGCGGCTCCGACTGCCGGACCGCGCTCCGCCTCCGATCGACGCGACCGGCTCCGCGTGCTTCGATTTCCGCGAGATGGAATGAACCGGCGGTTCACGTTCCCTTCACGAGCCACTCCACGACCTTGCGATCGTCCAGCTTCTCCGCGTTGCGGCCGAGTTTGTCCTTCGCGCCGGCTGCGTCGTACGCCGCTTCCACGAGCTTGCCGACGCCCGTGCCCTGATGGTTGTGAACGAGCATGGCTTGCGGGGCGCACAACGCGAGGAACGCCGCCAGCCCGCCGTACTTCACGGCGCCGGGGAGCATCATCGGATCGGAGGCGTCCGTGATGGCGTCGAAGCGGAAGCGGTCGAGGTCCGCGGCGCATTTGGCCACGCGATCCCCGGCGAGGGCCGCCGCGAGCACGGCCGCCGGGCCCATCGAGCCCCATCCCGCGATCGCGATGCTCTTCGCCTTCAACATCTGGCCGAAACCGACCAGCGTGAGCAGATCGTGAACGCGGTTCGCCAGGATCGGCCGGTTGTATCCGAAGGTGTACCCGGCGTAGGTTTTGTCCACCGCGAACGGCTTCTCCGGCGTCGCTTCTCCGGTTCCGAACGGATCGGTGGCCACGACGGCGAATCCGGCTTCGGTCAGCGCTTTCACCGCGGGAGCGACCTGGCCCTTTTCGAGGAGGCTGCTCTTGCCGAGCGGGTGGGCCCAGATCACGAGCCCGGCGTCTCCCTTTTTGAAGAGCCCGGCGCAGGCGATCGCGTCTTTCTCGTCCGGGCGGCCGAGCACGGCGCGGTGCATCACATGGCCGTCGATCATCGACTGCACGGGGCCGGAGCGGATCGCGATCGCCTTGGGCGCCGCGTCCGTCACGAGCGCCGAGAGCGCGGCGCCGACGACGCTTTGGAACGTCTTCAAACTCGCGGCGTCCTTCGGAGTCAACTCGGCCATGCGGGCGTCGTTCGCTTTCGTCAGGGACTCGCGGAGCTTCGTGGCGTCGAGTTCGTCGCTCGGCCGCGGGTGGTCCGCGTCGTACACGCTCAGATCCTTCGGCGGGATCGGCTTGAAGGGCATCTCCTTCACTTCGCCCTCTTTGCCGAGCAGGTGCTTGTTGAACCACGTGTACATGAACTCGCGGGCCACCTGGTTGTAGTTGTGCGGGAACTGGAGCCAGGCCTTCGCCGCGACTTTGTCCTCGGCGCCGAGCAGCGAGTAGAGTTCCTTCAACTCGGGATAGCCCTTCGTGAGAATGTCCTTGGTCCAGTCGTCCGCCCCGGACATGGCCAGCGGCTTGGGCGCGAACATCGCGGCGAGTTCGATGTTGCCGGTCCCCGTGCGGAAGCCCGAGCAGTTCTCGCAGACGCAGCCGCCCTGCATGGCCGTGCTCACCATGACGGCGGGAAACGCGGCGGCGGGGCGGTCGTCGATGGCGCAGAGAACGAAGGTCTGGGTGCCGCCGCCGGACGCGCCGGTCACGCCGATGCGCTTCGGGTCCACGTCCGGCAGGCTCTCGAGAAAGTCCAGCGCGCGGATGCTGTTCCACGTCTGCAGGCCGAAGAAGTTCTGCCCGCGGAGCTCGGCTTGCACGTCCTTGAACCCCTCGCGGTGCGGGATGGCCCTCGAGTCCGCGTTGCCGACCATGTCGTGATGAAAGACGACGAAACCCATGCGCGCGAGCATGGCGCAGCGGGCCTGGAGGGGGAACTTCGCCCCTTCCATCGTCTCTTCGGCCTTGCTCGAGATCTGCTTCTTGGCCTCGGCGTCCGTCGCTTCGTAAAAGCGGCCGTTGGCCCAGTGCCCATGCGGGCTGAGCACGGCGGGCAACTTCCGCGGCTTGTCCGATTCCACGATCGGCCGGTACAGGTTGCCGCTCACGTAGTGCCCCGGCATCGAGGCGAAGAACACCTTCTCCACGGTGTAGCCGTCGCGTTCGATCCGGCCGTGGATCACGGGCTTGAGCGGCGTCTTCTCCGGCAAGGGCCAAAGCCCGTTGGAAACGAGCACGCGTTCGCGCACCACCTTGCGGCGTGCGGCCCACTCTTCTCTCGACTTCGGCACGACGAACGGGAAGTAGCCGTTCAGCGTGCGCGGCGGCCCAAGCCGAACGTCGGTCGGCTTCGCGTCGCCGGTGAAGACGCGAGTCGGGTCGGAATCGTCGAGCGCGAAGAGGAAGGGGGACTCGAGCAGCGTGGTGAACGGGATGGCGAGCGCTTCGCGGCGGGTGATCATGATGGGGCTCCGGGTGAGGTGGTGCCGTGGGAGATGAACCTACGCCGGACGCCCAGGAATCGCAAGCCGCAACTCGCTTCAAACTCGGGGAACACCGCAGGCGGGCATCATCGGCTCGACGTCTCCACGGCGGCGTGGCTAATATGGTACTTCGATTCCACTCAGGGCCCCTCCCATGCCGGATCGCGATCCCAAGACTCCGTTCGACGCCCTCACCGACCCCGAACCGAGCGACCTGCTCGCCGAAGCGAACGCTCCGCCGGTGGGCACGGAAGAGTACATCGAACAGATCAAGGCGACCGCGGACAAGTTGCTCCGGGACAAGGCAAGCCGCGGCGACGTGAAGATGCTCGCCGTCGCCCTCCGCGAACTGCGATACTGCCTGAAGGTGTTCTCGGCGTACCGCGGGAAGCGGAAGGCGACGGTGTTCGGCTCGGCTCGCACTCCGCCGGAGCACCCGGCGTTCCGCTCCGCGGAGGCCTTCGGCCGCGCCATCGCCGACGCCGGGTGGATGGTCATCACCGGGGCCGGAAACGGCATCATGGAAGCGGGCCACGTCGGCGCCGGCCGCGACAACAGCTTCGGCCTCAACATCCTGCTCCCCTTCGAGCAATCCGCCAATCCCGTCGTTCACGGCGACCCGAAGCTCATGACGCTGCGGTACTTCTTCACCCGCAAGCTGATGTTCATCAAGGAGTCGGATGCGGTCGTGCTTTTCCCCGGCGGATTCGGCACGCACGACGAAGCCTTCGAGGCCCTCACTCTGGTTCAAACCGGGAAGTCGCACATCTTCCCCATCGTGCTCGTGGACGAACCCGACGGCACTTACTGGGCCGCGTGGCGCCGCTTCATCGAGGAAGACCTCCTCGGTCGCGGATACATCTCGCCCGCGGATCGGTTCCTCTACAAGGTCACGACTTCGGTCGAGGACGCGGTGAAGGAAGTGACCGGCTTCTACCGCGTGTATCACAGCATGCGCTACGTGAAGAACGAACTCGTGCTGCGGCTGCAGTCGCGGCTCGAACCGGCGAAGCTGGAACTCTTCAACCGCGATTTCGCGGACATCCTGCTCGGCGGGCGGTTCGAACAGGTGGACGCGCTTCCCGAAGAGAAAAACGAACCGACGCTCGCGAACCTCCCGCGATTGAAGTTCCGCTTCGACCGCCACGCCATCGGCCGCCTGCGGCAACTCATCGACCGCATCAACGAGCCGTGACGCGTTGACAGCGGGTTCACGTATCGTTAACGTGTGGCGAGCCGGCGACGCGAGTCACCGGAGTTTGAAGCGTTTTGAACTCCGGTGACTCGCGTCGCCGGCTCGATTCTCGCGATTCACTCCTCCGGGGCCTCGCATGGGCACGCGTCTGCGGCTGTTCTTCACGATCTTCGACAACCGCTTCGAGGATCTGCGCACGTCCGCCTGGCGCATGATCGTGTACCGGGACCTCAGCGCCGGGTTGATCGTGGCGCTCACCGCGATCCCGATGGCGATGGGGTTCGCGATCGCGATGGGGTTGCGGCCGGAGCAAGGCATCATCGCCGGAGCCGTGGCGTGCCTCGTCGGGCGAACGTTCGGCGGGTCGAAGTATCAGGTGTACGGCCCCACGGCCGCGTTCATCCCCGTCGTGGCGGGGCTCATCGCGAAGTACGGTCCGGCCGGTGGAGGAACCTTCGAGCAGGGCCATGGGTTCCTCGTGCTCGCCAGCATCGTCGCGGGCGCCATTCTCATGGCGATGGGGCTCTTCGGCCTCGGCCGCTTCGCGAAGCTCGTGCCCAATTCGATCGTCGTCGGCTTCACCATCGGCATCGCGATCGTCATCGCGCTCTCGAACGTGGGCGAGGCCTTCGGCATCGTGTTGCCTCTGAAGGGCGGTCTGCTCACGAAGCTGGAGGCGCTCGCCAACGGCATCGGCAACGCGAACTGGTACGCCTTCGCCATCGCGATGGTCACCTTCGTGGTGACGAAGGCCCTGCTCCGCATCTCGGTCTTCATTCCGGGGCCAATCATCGCCATGGGCCTCGCCACGGCGCTGTCCGTCACCGTGTTCGCGGGCAAGGGCGTGATGTCGGTGGGCGAACGGTTCGGCTCCATCCCCACGAACTTCTTCGTGTTCACCGGGCCGACCCTGCCGCCGGGCGGGGCGGAGGTGTTCCTCGATCTGGCGTACTTCGTCGCAGCGATCGTATTCGTCTCGGCGGTGGAGAGCCTGCTCTGCTCGTCCATGGCGGATCGGCTCGCGAACAACACGAAGACGCCGTTCAATCCGGACAAGGAATTGTGGGGGCAGGGGCTGGTGCAGATCATCACGCCGTTGCTGAACGGGTTCCCGTGTACCGGAGCGCTGGCCCGCACCGCGACGAGCATCAAGGCCGGCGCCCAGACTCCGCTGGCCGGCTATTTCAAAGGCATCTTCAAACTCGCGCTGGCGTACTTCCTCGCCACGAGCCTCGAATCGGTTCCGATGGCGTGCATCGCGGGCATCCTGCTGTGGGTGGCGAGCAACATGATCAAGCCCGCGGAGGTTCGCGAGGTGTGGAAGGAAGGCGGCCGCCACTCGCTGCTGCTCGTGTTCACGGCCGTCATGGTGCCGCTCACGGACTTCCTGACCGGCGTTCTGGCTGCCCTCGTGCTGCATGCCGCGCTCGCGTTGTTGTGGAAGCCGAAGCCCCACGTGGAGCCGGGAACGTGAGCGAATCGTAAATTGCGGATGGCGGGTGGCTCTCCGGCAGCCGCCTCCGCAATTCGTGAGGTCCGCCATGATTCCACTTGTTCTCGCGGCCGCGCTCGCGGCTCCCGCCGCCGAACCCCTGCCCGGCACGCCGAAGCTGCCGCCCGGATTCGCCATCGAAAAGATGGGCGATCCGAAGGCCGCCGCCGAGGCCGCCAACTGGATCGAGAAGGAATACGGCGACAAGCCGACTGAAGCCTCGAAGATGCTCGTCGCCATCCTGCGCGGCCTGAAGGCGGACGGCTCGAACGGATGGTTCGGCCCCGCCGAATCCCGGTACACCTGGGCCTGGCTCACGGAACGCTGTGGCGTGAACGTGAAAGCCACCGCCATCCCCAAGGACCAGTTCAAAGGCTCGCTCGCGAGTTTCGAGAGGCTCGACCGCGACGGCGACGGTCGCATCACGCCGATGGATCTCGATTGGTCCGATCGCAACCCGTACGTTCAGCAGGCAAGCATGGTCACGCGGTTCTTTCGCCGCATGGACGGAAACACGGACGGCGAACTGACGCCCGCCGAACTCGAGGCCTTCTTCAAACGAGTCGGCAACGGAAAAGAGACGATCACGGCCGAGGATCTTCGCAACGCCATGATCCCGCGCGGGCCCGGCGGCTTCTCCCCCGGCGACGCCCCGAGCGTGCCCATGCTGCTGAAGGGATTCTTCTCCAGCGAGGTGGGCTCGCTGCAGGAGGGACCGAAGGTCGGCGACGCGGCTCCGACCTTCAAGCTGAGCCCCGTGAAGGGCGAGGGCGAGATCGAATTCCAAACCATGCTCGGCAAGCGCCCGACCGTGCTCATCCTCGGCAACTTCACGTGCGGCCCGTTCCGCGCTCTCTACCCGGACCTCGAATCGATCCACAAGCGAAACAAGACCCGCGCCAACTTCCTGATGGTGTACGTTCGCGAGGCGCACCCCACGGACGGCTGGAAGATGGAGCAGAACGAACGGCTCGGCGTCGCGGTGAAGCAGCCGACCACGCTGGGCGAACGCACGAAGGTCGCCGGGCAGTTCTGCACCAAGCTGAACCCGACCATGCCCGTCCTCGTGGACGAACTCGACGACCGCGTGGGCAACCTCTACAGCGGCATGCCGGGCCGGCTCTACGTGATCGACGCGAACGGCAAAGTGGCGTACAAGTCCGGCCGCGGCCCGTTCGGGTTCCGCGCCGGCGAGATGGAGCAGGCCCTCGCGATGGCCCTGCTCGAGTCCGAAAAGTGATCGACGAGCGGACGCGATTTCCCCGCTTCACGCCCACCCCGCGAGACGCGACGGGTGGCGAACGGGCCGCGCTTCTGATTCAATCATGACATGAGCATCGATCTCGCCGCCACGCTCGCGGACCTGGTTCGCATCCCCTCCGTGAACCCGATGGGCCGCACGGACCTGCCCGATTCCATCCTGTATGAGTCTCGCGTCACCGCGTACCTCGAGGAACGGCTGAAGGGGCTTGGAGCCGCGCCGCGGCGCCAATCCGTGCTTCCCGGTCGGGACAATCTGCTCGCCGTGTACGAGCCGCCCACGCCGCCGACCCGCACGATCGTCTTCGAGTGCCATCAGGACACGGTCCCGGTGGACGCGATGATCGTCGAGCCGTTCGGCGCGAAGGTCGAGGGCGGGAAGCTGTATGGCCGCGGCTCCTGCGACGTGAAGGGCGGCGCGACCGTGATGCTCGGCGCCTTCGCCCGCCTGATGAAGGAACGCCCCGCCGGATCCGCCCGCGTGCTCATCTGCTACACCGCGGACGAGGAACACACCTTCCTCGGAGTGCAGGAACTCGTGAAGCAGGGCTTGAAGGCGGACGCGGCGATCGTCGCGGAGCCGACGTTGTTGAACATCGTGCGGGCCCACAAAGGCGTGGTGCGGTGGGTGGTCGAGACGCCGGGCCGCGCGTGCCACAGTTCGCGACCCGAGAACGGCGTGAACGCGATCTACCGCATGGGCCGGCTGCTCGCCGCGATCGAGGCCTACGCGAAGGACCTGCACGCCCGCACGCCGGATCCGCTGCTCGGGCCCCGCACCGTTTCCGTGGGTCGCATTCTTGGCGGCGTCTCGGCGAACACCGTGCCGGACGTCTGCCGCATCGACGTGGATCGCCGCCTCATCCCGGGGGAAGTCGCGGCGGACGCGGGCCGCGATCTCGAGACGTTTCTGCGGTCGTTCGCCGGCGTGGATTTCCCCTTCACCATGAAGGAATCCCATGCTCCGTGCGCCCCGCTGAGCCCGGAGTTGTCCAGCGAGTTGGTGAAGGAGTTCGGCCAGTCCATCGACGCGGTCGTGGGCCGACACGAAGTGCAGGTCGTGCCCTTCGGCACGGACGCCTCGACGATCGCCCGCGGCGGCATTCCCGCGATCGTCTTCGGCCCCGGCGACATCGCTCAGGCCCACACCAAGGACGAATGGATCGACCTCGCGCAACTCGAACCCGCCGCCGAGATCCTCTTCCGCTTCGCCACCCGATGACGCGATCGCGTCGCGGCGAATAAAACAATCCGCGGCCGGGACGACCCGGCCGCTCGCGTTTCACGATCGGGTCCCGACATGCTCGTTCCGCTTTCCTGGCTTCGCGATCACGTGCCGCTTCCGGCGGACCCGGCGGCACTCATCGAACGGCTCACGCTCGCCGGGATGGAATCGGCCGGAGTGAAGGTGTTCGGCCTCGCCGTCCCGGCCGGGTTGCGCGTCAAGCCCGAAGACGCCGGCCTCGTCTGGGAACGGGACAAGGTCGTGGTCGCGAAGGTGCTCAAGATCGAGAAGCACCCGGACGCGGACAAGCTCAAGCTCGTGACCGTGGACTACGGCGCGGCCGAACCGAAGACCGTGGTGACCGGCGCCCCGAACATCGCCCCCGGCCAGAGCGGCATGAAGGTCGTTCTCGGCCTCCGCGGCACAAAGTACTTCTACACGGACAAGGACGGCAAGAAGACGACGTTCACGCTCGAGCCGAAGGCGCTTCGCGGCATCATGAACGACGCGATGTGCATGTCCAACTTCGAACTCGGCATCTCGGACGAACACGAAGGCATCATCATTCTGGACGACGCGGACCCCGCGCCCGGCACCCCGATTCAGGACGTGCTCGGCGACATCGTCGTCGAGTTGGACATTCTGCCGAACATGGCCCGGTGTTTGTCACTGATCGGCATCGCTCGGGAAGTGGCGGCTCTCACTGGCGCCGACTGCACGATCGCGGAGGCCGAGCCCATCCCCGCGAGCGAGAAGAACCCGGACGTCGCCGTCGAGATCGCGGACTCGAGACTTTGCGCCCGCTACACCGCGACCGTGCTTCGGAACGTGACCGTCGGCCCCTCTCCGCGATGGATGCGGAGCCGTCTTCAGAGCGCGGGCATGCGGCCGATCAGCAACGTGGTGGACATCACGAACTACGTGATGCTCGAACACGGCCAACCGCTGCACGCGTTCGATTACGACGTGCTGGTTCAACGGGCGGGCGGGAAGCCGCCAGTCATTTCGGTTCGCAGCGCGAAGCCCGGCGAAACGCTGAAGACGCTCGACGGCCAAGACCGCGTCTTGAGCCCCGAGAACCTCGTGATCGCGGATGCGGCCGGGCCGATCGCCATGGCCGGCGTCATGGGCGGCCAGGATACCGAAGTGACGGAGAAGACGAAGACGGTGCTGCTGGAATCCGCGAGTTTCGATTTCGTGAGCGTTCGCCGCACGGCCCGGCAGTTCGCGTTGTTCAGCGAGGCGAGCACGCGGTTCAGCAAGGGCATTCATCCCGAGGTGGTCGCACCGGCGGCGCAGAGGGCGGCTCAACTCTTCGTTCGGCACGCGGGCGCCGCCGCGCCGTCCGCCATGGTGGACAAGTACCCGGGCCCGATTGCGCCGCAGGTCATCGAGTTGAAGGCGAGCGAGATTCGCCGGTTGCTCGGCTTCGACATTCCCGCCACGGAAGTGGAACGCGTGCTCACCGCGCTGCAGTTCCAAGTGAAGCCCGCGGCCGGCGGCTGGACCGTGACCGCGCCGCAAACCCGGCTCGACATTCAGGCCGGCGCCGCGGACCTCATCGAGGAACTGGCCCGCGTCTTCGGGTACGACAAACTGCCCGAGTCGCAACTCGCCCTGGCGCTGCCCGAGCAAAAGGGCAACCGGTCGCTCGAACTCGAAGACCGCGTGAAGGACCTGCTCGCGGACCTCGGCCTGCAGGAGTGCATCACGTACTCCCTGAGCGGGGGACATGAGTCCTCCGTGTCGGCAACTGCGAATTCCACCACGGGGGACGTACGTCCCCCGCTCGGGGTCGAACTCCTGAATGCGATCTCGCCCGAGCGCTCCGTTTTGCGAACGGAACTGCTTCCCGGATTGCTCGAAGTCGCGGCGCGGAATCTCCTCAACACGGACAGCGTGTCGCTCTTCGAACTCGGTACCGTCTTTCTGAAGCAGGACGGCGAGCCACTGCCGCACGAGCGGCCTTCACTCGCGATCGTTCTCTGTGGCCGCCGCGGGGCCGCGGCATGGGACGATCCTCAGGGCGTGAAGCCCGCCGCGTTCGACTTCTTCGATCTGAAGGGGATCGTCGAATCGCTCGCGGCGGATCTCCACCTGCCGGCCGTGGCGGTCCATCCGTTCCGCAACGCCATGCGACTTCACCCCGGCAAGTCCGCCGTGTTGCAGATCGACGGGCGCGCCGTGGGCAGCTTCGGCGAACTACATCCGAAGCTGGCCGAGAAGCATGGCCTCGGCGAGCGATCCGTCCTCGTCGCGGAGTTGGAATTGGACGCGATCCTCGCCGCGGTTCCCGAGCGGTTCCCCTATCGGCCGTTCCCCACGATGCCGCCCGCGAAGCGCGACATCGCCTTGATCGTGGCGGAGAACGTGCCCATGGAAACGGTGCTCGCGGAGATTCGCGCCGCCGGGGGCGACCTGCTCGCGGACGCCGTGCTCTTCGACGTCTACACCGGTGAGAGCATCCCCGCGGGTACCAAGAGCCTCGCCTTCGCGCTGGTTTATCAGGCCGCGGACCGCACGCTCGGCGAGAAGGAAATCGAAAAGGCCCATCAGAAGATCGAGGGCCGCCTGCGGCACGTGCTCAAGGCGCAGATCCGCGGCAAGGATTGAGCGTTCCCATGACTCCGGACGAGAAACTCGCCGCGATCCGCTCCGCGGTTCAGATCGATCCCGGGACCCGCGGATTGGCTCGGCTCTTCGAGTCGTATCCGGACGACTTCGCGAACGCGTGCCGGAGCCTGGCCGAGACGCGACACGCCGCCTGCCGGATCCGCACGGGGTTCTACATTCCGTCCGCCGAACCGCCCGCGTTCGAGACGGACGGCCCGCTCGGCGCCGCGTTCCTCGTTCGCGCCTTCGCCACCCTCGGCATCGGTTCGATGCTTCTCGCCGAAGAACCCGTTCTCCGAGCCATCGGCCTCGATGCCACCGCGTCGTTCGAAGCCATGACGCACGACCTCGCCATCGAACGGGCCGGCCCCGCGGCGGACGGCAACCACTATACGATGCGTGGCCGGGACCTCACGCCGTTCCTCGACGTTCAACCGCCGTTCGAAGGGCCCGTCACGATCGGAATCGGGGACGGCGGCAACGAGGTGGGCATGGGCAAGCTGCCGCACGAATTCGTCGCGGGGGACATCCCGAACGGCGACCGGATTCACTGCCGTGTGCCGGCGGATCATCTGCTCGTCGTCGGGGTGAGCAACTGGGGCGCATACGCGCTCGCGGCCGGGCTCTTCGTTCTTCGCGGAGTGGAACCTCCGGCCGGGCTCTTCGATCCGGATCGCGAACGGGCCACGCTCGAAGCGATGGTGCGAGCCGGGCCGCTCGTGGACGGCGTGACCGGCCGACCGACCGCGACGGTCGACGGGCTGACGTGGGACGAGTACGCGGCTCCGCTCGTTCGCATCGCCGCGATTTTGGAGGCGTCATGATCACCGGTGCGGACGTTCGCCTCGCCTGCCGTTCGGGCTCGTTCGCGGGCCCCACGCCCGGCCTCGCCCCCGGCTTCGTCCAAGCCAACCTCGTCATCCTGCCGCAGGATTGGGCGTGGGACTTCCTGCTCTTCTGCCAGCGGAACCCGAGGCCGTGCCCCCTGCTCGACGTGACGGAACCGGGCGACCCCGTGCCCCACGCCCTCGCCCCCGCCGCGGACCTCCGCACCGATCTGCCCGCCTATCGAGTCTGGGAGAACGGCGAACTCGTGGACGAACCGACGGACATCGTTCGGCGCTGGCGCAGCGACCTGGTCTCGTTCCTCGTGGGCTGCTCGTTCACGTTCGAGAACGCTCTCGCGGCGGCGGGCGTGCCGATACGCCACATTGAAGAAAGCCGCAACGTGCCGATGTACCGCACGAATGTTCCGTGTCGGGAGGCGGGCCGCTTCCGCGGGCCGATGGTCGTGTCGATGCGGCCGCTGACGCCGGGCCACGCCCTCGCGGCGACGCGGATCTGCTCGCGGTTTCCCCGCGCACACGGGGCCCCGGTCCACCTCGGGGACCCGGCGGCGATCGGCATCGCGGACGCGGCTCGACCCGATTTCGGAGACGCCGTCACGATTCGGCCGGGAGAGGTGCCCGTGTTCTGGGCCTGCGGCGTGACGCCCCAAGCGGCGCTGATGGAGGCGAAGCCCCCCTTCGCGATCACGCACAAGCCCGGCCACATGTTCGTAACGGATCTCACCGACACCGACCTCGACGGCGAGTGAACGCTACTTGAAGGCTTCCCACTCCTTGCCGAGCAGGGCGGAAGCGATCTTCAGTTTGAGGATCTCGTCCGTCCCTTCGTAGATGCGGCAGACGCGGACGTCCATGAGATGGCGGCCGGGTCGGTAAAGCGTGCTCCAGCCGCGGCCGCCGAAGACCTGCACGGCGCGATCGGCCGCGTCCCACGCCGCGTTCGAACAGAAGAACTTGGCCTGCGCCGCGAGGAGGTCCGCGGCCTTCGCCAGCGCCGCGTCGCCGGGGGCGGCCTCGGCCGCGTCCTTCGCTTCCGCGGCCCGCATCACCAGACTCTCGCTGGCCACGCGGTCCATCTCGATGTTCGCGAGGTGGTCCTGCACCAGTTGATGCTTGCCGATCTCCTTCCCGTGCTGGCTCCGTGTGCGGGCGTATTCGAGGCACTCGGCGAGGCAATCCTCGATGACGCCGAGGCAGCCCGCGGCCACGCTCAGCCGGCCGCTCACGAGCGAACCCATCGCCACGCGGAAGCCGTCTCCTTCCTTTCCGAGCAGGTTCTCGGCCGGCACCTCGACGTCTTCCATGGAGAACATCGCGGTATTGGACGTGGGCATCCCCATCTTGGCGTTCGGGGCGAAGGACTCGGCGGCGAAGCCGGGCGTCTTCGTGTCCATCACGAAGGCCGAGATGCGGCCCGCCGGTTCGCCCGCGGGGTAGCCGAAGACGACGATCGCGTCCGCGATGCCGCCGTTCGAGATGAGGTACTTCACGCCGTTGAGCACGTAGCGATCGGATTTCCGGGTGAAGGTCGTGGTCATCTCGCGGGGATTGCTGCCGGCGTCGGGTTCGGTGAGGCCAAAGGCAAGCGTCTTCTCGCCGGCGGCGGCGGAGGGGAGGTACTTCTTTTTGAGCGCCTCCGATCCCCAGGTTTGGATCGGGTAGGCGCCGATGGAGAGGTGCCCGGAGAAGAACGTGCGGACGCCGGTGCCCTCGCGGCCGATGCGGGCCAGCGCGGCGAAGTAGGCGCGGTTCGTGGCCCCGCGGCCGCCGTGCTCCGGACGGATGTTCATCCCGAGCAGATCGTGCTTCTTCGCCAGCGGGACGAGTTGATCGTTGAAGCGATGTTCGGCATAGCAGAGCTCTTCGTGCGGCCGCAACTCGCGGCAGAAGGCGTCGGCGTCGGCCGCGAGCTTCGCGGGGTCGAAGGGCATGTCCGGCTCCCGAGTGGATACCGGAATTGTACGCGGGGGCGGAACGGTAACTTGGGTTCGCAAATCGCTTGAGTCGCGGGCCGGATCGGAGTACCATCTCCCACGTAGAGTTCGCTCTCCCGCCCGATACCATTTTGCACAACCATGAAGACCAACTCCACGAACGGCCAGATGAGCGCGGCGACGCGGCCGGCCGAATCCCCGGTACTCACCGAGACGCTGAAGCGACTGCGAAATCAGACGCCCGCGGAATCGCTGGGGCTCCCCGCCGGCAGCGGCCTCATGAAGCCGTTCCTCCAGGCCGGAGCCGCCACGCTGATCCTGCTCGCGCTGCTCACCGTGGTGCCGTACTTCGTGTCTCCGCCGAAGAACGCGGAGGCGAAGGGCCCCGCGGTTCCGGAGAAGCAGGAGCCCGCGCCGACCGAAACGCCGAAAGATCAGGGTTCGCCCAAACCCGGACCGGACAACGCCGCCTCGAAGGCGACCACGCCCGGAACCAAAGGCAACAAGGCGGATGATCTGCTGAACAAGCTCGGTGAGACCGGCACGAAGACCGCCTCGCCCAAGGTCAACCCGCTGGACAAGAAAGACGACGACCTGCTCAAGGACATCAAGTAACATCCGACCATGCGTCGACTCCGCTTCACTCCGCGCATCGCCGGCATCGCGACCGGCCTGTACGTCGCACTCTGGTGCGCGGTGTCGTTCATTTTCGACATCGACTTCATCAACACGGCCGGCTGGGCCATCTTTTACCTGATCGGCCTCGGTTGGGCCGTGCTCTACGTGGAACGCACGGCCCGGAAGATCGAGGCGCGTTATCGCTCCGCCGAACCCGCGACGCGACCTCGCGTCGTGATCGGCGGCGAACTCGCCACGGCGCGCCGCGGCGGCTGGAACCCGCTGGACCCGGCCTCGAAACTGTACGGCCGCACCTCGCAACGCCTGCGACAAAGCTTCGCCACGCTCGCGGCCTACTCGCTGCTCTTCATGCTCGTGTACTTCATCGCTCACCTCCGCTTCGGCAGCGGCGGCGAGGAATACTCGGACGATCTGCCCGCGGGCGGGGGCACCGATTCGCCGCAGGCGATGTCCGTGAAGGTGCAGAAGGTCGTGCGGAAGCGGTACGTGGTGAACCCGTACAGTTCGATTCTCTTCGCCGCGCCGCCGCCCATCGACAACGTTCAGGTGAACCTCGAAGCCGAGACCTCCAACCGCTATCAGGTGGGTCAAGGGGACGGCGGCTTCGGCCAGGGCGACGGCGAGGGCGGCGGATTCGGCAGCGGCACCGGCAAAGGCAAGGTGAACCTTTACCGCCTTCGCCACTCGGACCGCGGCTGGAACAAGAACTTCGGCGTCGGCGGCGACTACAACCTCCTCCTCGAGTTCACCATCCGTTACCCGAAGATGAAGGGAAAGATCGGCGAGGAGACGACGAGCATCGACTGCGACCAACTCGGCCGGTTCAAGGAGAACGCGCCGCCGTATCTCGTCTATGTCGGCGGGTATGGCTTCGCCCCGACCTCGCAGGACAAGAAGTTCCTGAAGCAGTACGTCATGGAACGGCACGGAATGATTCTGGGGGATAGCCTCGGGCCTGGCTTCCACGGCGGATTCATCGCGGCGATGAACGAGATCACCGGCGTGCAGGGTGTTCCAATCCCCCGCGACGACCCCATTCACAAGTACCCGTTTGCGCTGCCGCAACTTCCGATCGTGGTGGCGCACGGCGGCAGCACCCCGTATGGATGGCGTGTGGACGGCCGCTGGGCCGTCTACTGGCACCCCGGCGCTCTTTCCGACGCATGGCGAGACGACCGCGCCGGCATCCGCAAGGAGATCGCCGCACAGTGCTACGAACTCGGCCTGAACATCATGGCCTACGCGATGAAGGAACAGGACAAATGGCGACTCTCGAACAAGCCATGAAATTGATCGTGCCGTTGCTGATGATCGCGGCTTGTGGCCCCGCCGCGAGCGCCGACGACATCTTGGACGAGTTGACTCGAAATCAGAAGAAGGCCGAGAAGAAAGCCGACTCACTCGACGACGAAGACGGCACGGCGAAGCTTCGCCTGTATCGACTCCGACACGCCGATCCGAAGTGGGACCGCAACTTTGCCGATGGGCAGTGCCGTCTGATGCGCGAGTTGGCGGCCCAGTTCCCGAAAATGCGGGACAAAGTGGCGAGGGAGCCGAAAGCCATCGACTACACGACGCTCGCCGCTTTCAAGGCTGATGCCCCGCCGCCATTCCTTTACATCGGTGGGGCCAGTTTCAAACCGACGGCCGCCGAGAAGAAAATCTTGGCGCAGTATGTCGTTCAACGACGGGGAATGATCTTGGGCGACAGCCTCGGTCGGGACTTTGGCGAAGACTTCGCTTCCGTGATGAACGAGATCACCGGAACACGTCCCGTGGAAGTCCCGCGTGACGCTCGATTTCACTTGGCTCCATTCGAGTTGAAACAAACGCCGTTCGCCGTGGCGCACAACGGCACGAAGGCGATGGGCTGGAAGCGGGACGGCCGATGGGCCGTCTATCACCATCCCGGCGAACTGTCCGCATTGTGGCGAGACGATTTCGGCGGCGTGAAGAAAGAAATCGCCGAGGACGGGATTCGTCTTGGCCTGAATCTGTACTCCTATGCGATCCGGGAATTCGACCAGGGGAGACGCGACAAATGATGCGCAGGGTTTCGTTCGCCGTGCTGGCGTTGGCGATCGCGGGCTCCGTGGGTTCGGCCGGCCCGCTGGACGAGATGTCCCTTGAGCGGTGGGCTAAGCTCAAGGAAGCCGAACGCTTCCAACTGAACGCCGCCGAGCGGCTCTATCGCGAGAGCCAATGGAAGGCCGCTTCGGACGAGTACGAGAAGTTCCTCAAGCTCTACGAGAAGAGCGAGGGCGCCCCGTACGCCCAACTCAAATACTCTCACTGCCTCGTGAATCTCCGCAAGCAGAACGCCGCCATCAAGGACGGCTACCAGTCTCTGCTCGACTACTGGCCGGACGCGCCGGAGGCCCCGATCGCCGGGCTGCTCATCGGCCGCACCTACCGCGACATCGGCGACCTGAAGCCCGCCAAGAAGGCCTACGCCAAGGTGATCCAGACCTACCCTAAACACTTCGCCTCCGTCATGGCTCGGCTGGACATGGTGGACATCGCGGACAAGGAGATGGACGCGACCGCGAAAGCGACTCTGCTCCGTGAACTCACGTTCGACGTGAAGCGGGAAGGCCCCGCCGCCGAGCCGTGCGTGATCGCCGCCCGCCAGTACACGCAGTTCGTCTTTCGCCAGGGGAACTTCGACGAAGGCATCAAGGCCCTCGCCACCACCTGCGGCGAGACGGACCTTCCCCACCACCTCGTGATCGGGAACCCCTACGGCAACCTGCTCAACATCGTGGCCGAACTCACCGACCCGGCCAAGCCCGAGGACGCGAAGAAACTCGGCGAGAAGTTCGCGGACGCCGGCGCGGCCTGGCTCAAGATTCAGGCCGCGAACTACATCAAGGACGCGAAGACGAAGCAGGTCGGCATGAACGCGTGGTACTCGGTCGCGGACGTGCGTGCCGCCGCCCGCCAGACGGACAAACAGAAGGCGGTATACGAGGAGATCATCGCCGCGGTCGGCGCCGACGACGCGACCCTCGCCCATCTCGCACAGTGGTACAAGACCGCGAAGCAGCGGGACAACGCCCGCGCCACGTACGCCCGCTACAAGGATCAAGCCGAAGGGCAGGGCCAGATCGCGAACAGTTGGGTGGAGGAGAAACAGACGGACAAGGCGGTCGCGATCTACCGCGGGCTCGCGGCGGACGCGAAGACCGCCCCGCGTTGGCTCGGCGCCGCGGCCCAAGCCTACCGCCAGGGCGGCAAGCCGGATCAGGCCATCGCCGTGTACCGCGAACTGATCACGTCGGACGCCAAAAACGCGGACGGCTACGCCATCGCCATCGCGGACACGCTCTACGGCGCCGGCCGCTGGGCGGACTGCATCACCGCCTACCGCGGCACCACGAACTTCCCCACGAACTACCAGCACATGGCGTACGCCAACCGCCAGTTGAAGAAGCACGACGAGGCGATCACCCTGTACCGGCAGATCATCGCCGGCTCCGCCCCGCACGCGTCGTGGTCCCTACTGCAGATCGCGTATACGCAGGAAGAGGCGGGCAAGAAGGAAGACGCGATCAAGACCCTGAAGCAAATCTGCGACAAGTTCCCGAAATCGAGCGAAGGCAGCCAGGCCCACGCTCGCCTCAACGACGTGTACAAGATCCCCGTCACACTCGGCGGCGCGAAAGACTGACGCCGCGAGGTTGTTGATTCATTCTCCCGCGCGGGGGGCGTCAGCCTCCCGTGCACACACTCCGCAATGCGCCGGTTCGCCACACGGGGCACTCACGTCCCCCGCTCAGGCGCCACGGTCATCGGCGGCGGGGAAGCGTCCAGCCGGCACTGGCGGGGCCGGTGCGGAGCGGTTCCGCGGAGCCGGGCTCGGCCGGGCCCACCGGGTGCGTCGGGTCCTGATACCCGTGGGGCATCTTGGGCCACGGGATGAATCGGGTCGCGGTCGGAAGTTGCAGCGCGACGACGGGCGTCACGGATGGAAGGGATACCGGCTCGGGCGTCGCGGCGGGCAGGATCACCGCCTCCCGCTTCGGCTTGTACGCGATCGGCTTCGCCACCGGGCCCTTGCTCGCGGCCGGTGGTGTGCCGTCGCTCGAATACACTCGCACGTTCGAAGCGCGAAGATGGTCCGGCGGCTTCCAGGCGTCCTGAGCGCGGGTCGTCGTGCCGGCCGCGATCGCGGCCAACGCCAGAAGCCATTTCCCGCCGATCGAAAGCCGCGTGCGCAATTACCCCGGTCGGATCACACCGGATGTATCGGATGGGGCGGTTCGCGAGGTTGAGGAAAAAGATCAGCGGCCGTAAGCGTCCAGCATCTCGAATTGCTTGTTGAAGTCGTGTTGTTCCACGCCCACCGGGCTCTTGAAGAAGCTGGCGAGGTGGTTCATCGGGCCACTTTCACCGCGGCGTTGGGCCAGCAGCGCCAGCCGGGCGATGTCCACGACGAGCGGCGCCGCCAGGAGCGAGTCGCAGCCCTGCCACGTGAACTGGAGCGTCATCTTCGTGCCGAGGAATCCCTCGAAGTGGATGTGGTCCCACGCCGTCTTCCAGTCGTCGAGCGATTCGATGTACTCGATCGAGACGTGGCTTTGCGGTTTGTAGCCGAGCAGTTCGCCGAGCAGGTGGTCCTTGCTCTTCACCTTGCTGGCCTTGTTCTGCGGGTCGTTCAGAACGAGCCCGTCGCGGTTGCCGAGGATGTTGTGCCCGACCCAACTCAGGACCTTGAGATTGCGGCGGGCGAAGAGCGGCGCCAGCACGGACTTCAGAAGCGTTTCGCCGGTCTTGAGATCCTGCCCGGCGAGGGGCACGCGCTTCTTGGCGGCGAGTTCCTCGATCGCGGGCAGGGTCGCTCCGCGCGAGGGCGTCAGGTTCACATAGGGGAATCCGGCGTCGATCGCGGCGTAGGCGTAGAGCGAACTGGTGGGCAATGCCCCGGAGCCGGGGCGTTCCAGCGCGGCCTGAAGTTTCTCCAGCGACTGATGCTCGTCCCCGAGTTCGAACGGCGGCTCGGTGCTGGCCGCGTTCACCACCACGAGTTGATCCAACTTCGCGGAGGCCACGAACGCCTTGAGATCGCGTTGAACCTGATCGAGGAACGCACGGGGCGTGGCGGCGGTGGCCACGTCGGCGCGGTCCGCCATGGCCGCGATCGTCGGGTTCGGCCGGTACGCGGCTCCGGGCCGCAGATGGGCGGACCACGCGTCCAGATCCGCGGCGCAGGCGTCGATCACGCGTTGGTCGAAGACGTTCGATCGGCCGTGGAGTTCCTTCACCGCGGAGAGCAGGTTCGCCTGGCGAATGTCGTGCCCGCCGACGACGAAGTTCGCAGGTTCGTCCAACCCGAGCGATTCGAAGCGGGGCAGCGCGGTGACGAGGCCCGTGGTCGGCGTGAGGCCACGAGCCAGGGCCGCCAGCCCGAGCGCGGTGGTGCTGCCCACGCCGCCGCAGGCACCGATCAACCAAAGTCCGACTCGCGGCGCGGCCATGAGAGATTCGCGGAAGGTGAAGCTGGCGGGAATGACGAACCGTTGTCATTCTCGCGGGCGACTCGGGTTTGGTCAAGTTTCACGCACGGCCGGTCGCGGCCGTTCCACCAGCTTTCGCATCACGACCCAACCGACCACCCCCATGACAGGGATCGCGATCTGAAGCGTGCCGGGCGGCTTCAGCCAGTCGATCTGCGCCTTGGCCAGCGGGGTGCTCGCGGCCAGAACGAGCCACGCCGCCGTGAACCACGGCAGCCACGCGTCGCGATTCGCGGGGAATCGTTCCCACAGCACGATGGCCGCAGGCACGAGAATCGCCCATTCGTAAATCAGCGAATGCGGCGAGACCCAGAGCGTGAGGAACACCGCGACCGGAAACATGGAGGCAACTTCCGCGCCGGACCGCCTCGACACTCGCCAAGCGAGAGCGATCAGGGGGGCCGCGGTCGCGGCAGTCAGGGCCCAGATCGTTCCGGACGAGGCACCGGGCAGCAACAGCGCCCAGAACGCCCGCGGCGACTCCTTGTTCCATCCCTTCTCGCCGCCATACCCGAGGTTCGCCCGCAGGGAATCGACGAACGCCTGCGAGGCGTCCGGCATGCCGAGCCAACTGATCGCGGCCAGAATGGCGCCCGAGGTCGCGACGCCGAGCCAGCACGCGAGATGTTTCCGCGGCGCGAAGCCCCACCACAGAAAGAGCCCAATCAGCAGTTGCGGTTTGAACCACAACATCCCCGCGACGAGCCCCGCGAGGAAGCGGCGATCTCCGGCCATGAGGCGATAGGTGGCCGCGAACACGGCGAGGCTCAGCAGCGAGTTCTGCCCGAAACTCACGACCGCGAACACCGGATAGAAAGTGAGCGACCACAGGAGCGTTCGCAGCGGGCGTTCCGGCTTCAGCCACCCGATCGCGAGCACGAGGGCCGCGAGGCCGATGGCGTTCCACACGAGCAGGCTTTCGACAAAACTCAGGCCTGAAGTGGGGACATAAAGCAGGGCGTAGAAGGGGGGATTGCGGTAGCCGAGGAGCATGCCCCAGTCCCACCCGAGCAGTTCGCCCTGGTAGCGGCCGAGGAAGTCGTAGTCGTACATTTTTTCGGCGCGGCCTTCGCGCACGAGCTTCGCCGCCGAGAGGAACGTGAGATGATCGACGCACACCGGCGTGCCTTCGGCATCGACCGGCCGCTGTTCCTTCCAACACCCGTAGCTCACGCTGCCGACCCACACGACCCACGCCGTGAGCCCGACCGGCCAACCGATCCAGAGCTTGCCTCGAAGCCAATCGGCCGACACGTTCACGCTCCGAAAGTCGAGCCGGTGGAGTCCGCGGACGCCGCGGCAAGGTTCAGGCTTGAGGTTCAGGTTATGTCGACGGGTCGAGAACGACATGATGCCCGGGCGACCGCCGCTCAGACTTCGCGACGCTTCAGGAGTGGGCGGTTCAGCACGGGATCGCGATCGGTGAAGGGGCCGTCCGATGTGTCCTTGCGGAGGCACCGCGCGTACATCTCGAACTTCGCGTCGAGGTCGTCCGCGTGGTGGAGGATGAGGGCCTCGGGGATGCACGGGAGCCGCGGCGAGCCCCACTCCGGCCGCGTGAGGTGCGTGTAGATCAGGTGTTCGAGCAGCGGGGCAAGTTCCGGGTGAAGGTTCGGAATCTCGCGAGCCGCGTCGCGAACGAGATCCCGACCGAGAAGCACGTGGCCGAAGAGTTCGCCTTCGACGCCGGGCCGCGGCACCGAGCCCGGAGCGCTCCCGGCGTATTCCTTCACGCGGCCGATGTCGTGGAGAACGGCCGCGGCGACGACCAGATCGCGGTTCAACGGCGGCATCATCTCGGGCCACCGCTCGATGTACCGATCGGCGAGCCAGGCGCAGGTCTTCGCAACCGAAAGCGTGTGCTCGAGCCAGCCGCCGGCGAAGGGGTAGAACTTCGTGGCGGTCGCCGGGAGCCACTTCAACGTTTCGGATTGATCCGTCAGCAGCTTCAGCACGAGCGTGCGAAGCGGTTCGTCGCGGATTTCGGAGTTGGCGAGCGCCTGAAGTTCGTCCAGCATCGCATCCGGCTCGAAGCGGGAACGATCGACGAAGTCCAGTTCCGTGAAGCCGTCCTCACGGTCGCGCTCCTCGACGGGTCGGATCTCGGCCACGTCCAGTTGTGGGCCGAACTTCTCGTGAACGGTGAAGGCGCCACGGAGCTTGAAGAACTGGCCGACGATCCACTTCGAGCACGGTTCGAAGAGCGGTGCGTCCGCCCAGATCGGCACGGCGGGCACCGTGCGGGCGCGGTCCCGAAACTTGCACGCGAAGTACGGCTTCCCCGCGTTCGTGCTGCTGCGGGCCTTGGCCGCGAGTTGGGCGAAGAACGTGCCTGATTCGCCGGGCGCAAGGTCCGCCAGCTTCACGATCGGCGGTCGAGTCGCGGCCACGTGTCGAACCTCCTGAAGAAAAAGGACCGGCTTCAGCGGCTGAGTTTGTCCGCGCCGGGGGCGGGTTGTTGACCCACTGTGGCGAGGGCGAGCGTGAGGAACGCCGTGGCGATGGCTTGAATCGTCGCGTCGATCTTGGAGCAGGCCGCCTGCCACGCGTCGTCCGCGACGCCGGCGCTTCGCGGCTGAGAGCACACCTCGATGTACGCCTTCGCTTTCGGTTCCGTGCCGCTGGGGCGAAGCGAAACCTTCGCCTCCAGGCCGCTTCCGCTCAGGCGGAAGATCAGGAAGTTGCGGGCGGCCTTGTCGGTGTCGCCCTTGAACGGCCCCATGCGACCCGACTCGTCCCGCAGGTCCTCGAAGGAGGCGACGCCGAGCCCCGCGATCGAACTCGGCGGTGCGGCGCGGAGCGCGTCCAGCATCTTCGCCATGTTCTGCTTCCCTTCGAGGCCCGTCATCACGATGTTGATCACCTCGTTGCGGAAGTATCCGAACTGGCGGTTGAGGTCGTCCAGATAATCGACCAGCGTGCGGCCCTGGCGCTTCTGCCAGAGCGCGGCCTCGGCCATGAGCAGGGCCGCGCACGCGGAGTCCTTGTCCCGCAGGTGCGGCGTCGCGAGGATGCCGTGACTCTCTTCCGTGCCGATGACGAAGTCCGCCGGGGTGCCGCGAACGTCGCCGTATTGACCGGTCGATTCCAACTGCCAGATTACGTCCGCGTGGTACTTGAAGCCGACGAGCAGATCCGCGATCACCTGGCACTCGAAGTGGCGGCCGATACGGGCAATCTGGCCCGTGGTCACTTCCGTGGTCACGACGATGGGGTTCTTCGGTAGCGAGCCGGAGCGCGCGAGTTGGCTCACCTTGAAGTGCGTGAGCAGGGCGGCGATCTCGTTCCCGGTCATGGCGCGGTACGAACCGGCGCCGTCCGCCGAGGTGCAGGCCAAGCCGCCGATGCGGTCCGCGTCCGGGTCCGTGGCGATGACGAGATCGGCTCGCTTCTCCCGAGCGACCTTCTCGCCGCGGTCCATGCACTCGGGCACTTCCGGGTTCGGCGTCTTGGTCACGTTCGGGAACTGGCCGTCCGGCGTGTCTTGCTCGGGAACGGGAATCGGGGCGAAGCCCTGAGCCGCGAGCGTTTCGCCCGCGCAGAACCCGCCGCAGCCGTGCAGCGGCGTGAACACCACGCGAATCTCGTCCTGCTTCGGCGGCGCGATCAGGCTCTCCTTCCGGCACAGTTCGATGTACGCCCGGTGCGGCGCCTCCTCGAGCCAGTGAACCTTTCCGCTCCGCACCGCGTCCGCCCATGCGAGATGCTTGATGACCGTGACCTGATCCACGAACTCGCTCATCAACTGATCTTCGGGCGGCACCGGTTGGGCCCCGCGCTCGTCGTAGAACTTCGAGCCGTTGTCGTCCGGCGGGTTATGGCTCGCCGTCATGTTCAAGCCGCCGTGTGCCTTCAAATGGCGGATGTTGAACGAAAGCTCGGGCGTGGGAATGTAGCGTTTCGAATCCGGAGCGAGGATGTGCGAATGGATGCCGTTCGCGGCGTAGACTCCGGCGGCGTGCTGGCAGAACTCGCGACTCGAGAGGTGAAGCACGGGGTTCGGCAGGTCTTTGTTGTAGACGCCGCGGCGATCCTCGAACTGACGCACGTCGAAGGCCAGGACCACGGCGAGCTTCGCTTCGCCCGGGAAGCGGCGGCGCAGGTATTCGCAGTGCCCCTGCACGCTGGCGCCGAGCGTCCACAGGTTCATGCGGTTCGGCCCGATGCCCACGGAGCCGCGCCGCCCGCCCGTGCCGAACGGCATCACCTGATAGAAGCTGTCCACGAGGAGCGACCACTTCTCGCCGGCGATCATCCATTCAAGTTGCGGCCGATACGCCGCGAAGTCCGCGTGCGCGAGCCACTTCCCGAGATTGGCCAACGCGAGATCCTTGAGCGCGGCATCGGCCTGAACCGAGGCGAAACCCGACTTCGCCGCTGCATGAAAGTCCATGGAATTCCTCGTGGAGGCGGCCCGAATTCGGGTCGCGAATCACTTCTTGCCGATGCAGTACAGGTGAGTCTTGGTGCGAAGGACGATCGCGTCGCCGCTCACGGCGGGGGAGGCCATGCAGCCGTCTTTGAGCTCGTTCACGGCCACGGGCTCGAACTTGCGGCTCGCCTTCACCACGATCGTCTTGCCGGTCTGATTCGCGAGATAGATCAGTCCGTTGGCCACGATCGGCGAGGCGGTGTAGGCCCCGTTCTGTCGTTCGGACCACTGCACGGCGCCGGTCTTGGCGTCGAGGCAGGTCATGAGCCCGTCGTCCGAGATCATGAAGAGCAGATCGCCGACGAGAAGCAGGGAAGGGCGGGAGGGCACGCCTTTGTCCACGCTCCAGGCCGCGGCCTCCTTCGGGAGCATGCCGCTGCCGCCCTGTTTGAGGGCCATCAGTTGCGGGGTGTAGCCGCTGAGCAGATACAGGAAGCCGTGCCCGCCGATCGTGCGGGCGCCGACGTTCATGCTCCCCTTCTTCAAGTGGTTGAAGCGCCAGAGTTCGTCGCCCGTCTTCGGGTCGTATGCCACCGTGACTTCGCTCGACGGGCACACCAGTTCCGGCTTCCCGTTCACGATGAACACGTGCGGCGTGCCGTAGGCCTTCTTGTTGTCCCCGCTGTTGTGCGGGTACTTCGTCTCGCGATCCTTCTTCCACGCGGTGGAGCCCGTGGCCTTGTCCAGCGCCACGACGAACTGCTGATCTGCGCCGTCGAAGACGAGTACGAGCAGGTTCTCCCACACGATCGGGGAGGAACCCGCGCCTCGGAAGTGGTCGCACTTCAGATCGCTTCGTTGCCACAGGGTCTTGCCCGTCGCGGTGTCGAGGCACCACGTGCCGTGCCGGCCGAAGTGGCACCACACGCGGCCTTCCTCGATCACGGGCGTGGGCGAGGCGTAGCTGTTGAAATCGTGGCAGAAGGCGGGGTCGGTTTCTTCCGCGAGCTTGATGTCGTGCAGAACCTTCCCCGTCTTGCGGTCCACGCACACGGCGAAGAACGTGACCCTCTCGACCTTCACGGCCGGAGTGTTCCCGGCGATCTTCTTGTCCACCTTGCCCGTGCCCTTCACCTCCTCCGAGGTCGTCATCCACACTTGATCGCCCCACACCACCGGCGACGACCAGCCCTTCCCGTGGACGGGCGTCTTCCACCGCACGTTCTCGGTTTCGGACCATTCCGAAACGAGGGACTTGGAGTCGGAATGGCCATCGCCGGCTGGGCCTCGGTACGAGGGCCAGTTGTCCGCGGCGGAGGCGGGGGACGCGAGGAGGAGCAGCGGGAGAAGGGAACGCATGGCCGTTTCCGGAGTGGGTGGGAGGTTGCGGGGCGGGTCGACCGCTCAGTCCAGGTAAACGAACTCGTTCGAGTTCAGAAGCAGCAGGCAGAAGCGGGCGAGGGCGGATGCCTCGTCCAGTTTGTGCTTGTCCATCAGCAGGCGAATGAAGGCCAGGTCCTGATTCACCTCGGCCGCGGCGGGCGCTCGGCCCGTCGTGAGGCGAATCCCGCGAGCGACCTGGGCTTCTAGGCTTTCTGGAACTTCCTTCTTCAGCCGGGCCGCGAACGCCTCCGCGCACTCGTTCGCGAACTCGCCGTTCAACAACCCGAGGGCTTGCGTCGGCACGGTCGTCGTGTAGCGGACGGGGCACGAGTTGTCCGTGTCCGCCTGATCGTGCGACGAGAGGATCGGCACCTGCAGGCTCCGTTTCACCGCGACATAGACCGTGCGGCGGTTCGCTTCCTCGCGTTTGGACCGCGGCCAGTGGGCCTCCTTGTCCGGGTACGAGATGCCGTCCAGCACTTCTTTCGAGAGCTTCGGGTACACGCTCGGGCCGTACATCTTCTCGTTCAATTGGCCGCTGGCGACGAGGATCGAATCGCGAACCTCTTCTGAGTTGAGCCGCCGCATGTTGAACCGCCAGAACAGAGCGTTGTTCGGGTCGGCCTTCAGGTTCGCCTCGGATGCCGCGGAGGAACGCCGGTACGCGTCCGATGTCATGATGAGTTTGTGGAGGCGTTTGAAGGTCCACGGGCTGCCGCTCGCCGGGGAGACGAATTCCGACGCGAGCCAGTCCAGAAGTTCGGGATGGGTCGGCTTCTCGCCCAGCCCGCCGAAGTCGTTCGGGGTCGGCACGATGCCGCGGCCGAAGTGGCCCTGCCAGATGCGGTTCACGATCACGCGGCTCGTCAGCGGGTTGTCCCTGCTCGCGATCCAGTTGGCGAGCACGGTGCGGCGGCCGCTCGTTCTCCCCTTCGCATCCGGGATCAGCGGCATGGGCGCGCCGAGTACCTCGGGGAAGCCGGGCTTCACCTCCGCGCCCTTCGCGTGCGGGTTCCCCCGCGGCAGGATGTGAACCGCCGGCGGTCGCGGATCGCAGAAGTTCACCGACAACGCGAACTCCTGCCCCTCGGGCTTGGACTTCTTCTCGAGGTCGTTCTTGTCCCGCTTCAGCATCGAATATTCGATCCGCTTCTCGCCCTGAAGCAGGCGGATCACCTTGGCCGCGATGCGGGGTCGTTCCGGCCCTTCGGCCGCACGCTGATCCTCCGCGGGCATCGTCTTGATCACCTCGTTCTCGATCGCGTCGATCTTCTTGTTCAACTCGCCGATCTTCTTTTGCCGCTCTTTTTCGTCCGCCTCGTAAAGCTTGCGCCGTTCGGGCGGCGTGATGTCCGTGCTGTTGGTCGAATTCGAGAGCCCGCGCACGTCCTGGAACGGGCGGATGTCGCGGAAGAAGGCCACGAGTTTGTAGTAATCGGCGGAGGGGATCGGATCGACCTTGTGATCGTGACAGCGGGCGCAGTTCATCGTCATGCCGAGGAAACCCTGGCCGGTCACGGTCACGAGGTCGTCGTAACCCTCGAACAGGGCCATGAGCGGATCGGCGGGTTCGTCGTCCCAGAGGCCGAGGCGGTAGAATCCGGTGGCGATGATCGCGTCCCGGTTCTCGCCGGGCATCTCGTCCCCGGCGAGTTGCTCCTTCGCGAACTGGTCGAACGGCTTGTCGTCGTTCATCGATCGAATGACGTAGTCGCGGTAGCGCCAGGCGTTCGGCTTGTGTCCGTCACGTTCGTAGCCGTTCGTCTCGGCGTAGCGAACCACGTCCAGCCAGTGTCGCCCCCACTTCTCGCCGTAATGCGGGGACGCGAGCAACGTGTCGATCAGCTTCGGCCACGCGTCCGACGAGGCGTCCTTCACGAACGCGTCGACCTGTTCCGGCGTCGGCGGCAGGCCCCAAAGATCGTAGTAGGCCCGCCGAACGAGTTGCACCCGATCCGCGGCTTTCACCGGCTCGAGTTTCTTCTCCGCGAGTTTGGCCCCGATGAAGGCATCAATCGGATGGTTGCTCGCGACCGAGGGAACGGCGGGCCGCTTCACGGGCTGGTAGGCCCAGTATCGCTTCGCCTCTTCGGTCACGACGCCGCCCTTCGGTTTCGGATGGGCTTGGGCCGTGCCGATCTTGTCCGCGGGGAACGGCATCCCGTCCTTCACCCACTTCGTGAGCGTCGCGATGTCCTTGTCCGAAAGCTTCCCCTTGGGCGGCATGCGGAAGTCCGGATCGGAATAGTCCAGCCCTTTGAGCAGCCGGGACTCCGCGGGCGTCTTCGGGTCGTAAACCGGGCCTGTCTCGCCGCCCGCGAGAATGGCGGACCGTGTGGTCAGGTTCAACTCGCCCTTCACCTTGGCTTCCGCGCCATGGCACTTCAAACAGTGCGTTTCAAGAAGGGGTTTGACTTCCTTCTCGTAGAACTGGACCTGCTCGGGGGTGAACTTGGGAGCGCTCGTTGGCGTGTCGGCGGCCACGAGCAGGACGCCGGGAACGAGCAGAAGTGCGGCGGTGCGGAGGATCATGTCGTGTATCCTATTCGGACTCCACCCCCGTCCGCAATTCCCGATCCGAACGCGATTCGGCGAACGGAAGCGAACCGGGGGCCCGAGCCGCCTCTCCATCCGAGACGCGATCGCGGACCGGCTTGAAAAAACGACGAGGCTTCCGGATACTGAACGAAGGTCGGGCTCGTGTAGCTCAGGGGTAGAGCAGCGGTTTTGTAAACCGCAGGTCGTGGGTTCAAATCCCTCCGCGAGCTTTCCATTCGCGAGCCAGGTCCTAATCTAAATGATTCACGGGTAGGTGGCAGAGCGGTCAATTGCACCAGACTGTAAATCTGGCCTCTTCGGAGTTCGGGGGTTCGAATCCCTCCCTACCCACTGCGAGCCCGCTTGCGGGTTCGCGACTGAAAATGCGGGTGTAGCTCAGCGGTAGAGCTCTTGCCTTCCAAGCAAGATGTCGTGGGTTCAAATCCCATCGCCCGCTCTGAGTTCGTGAAAATGGGCGGGACGGCGTCTGGCCGTTTCCCCCGTCCGCCGTATCTATTCCAGAGCCGGTTTTCCGGCTCCGGTTCCGTTTGATCGGACGCAAGCGCTGCTGTAGCTCAGCTGGTAGAGCACCTCCTTGGTAAGGAGGAGGTCATGGGTTCAAGTCCCATCAGCAGCTTTGGGGACTGGGCCGACCGCGGCGAATCATCATCAGAGTCACTTGGGCACGTCGTGCCCCCAGCGAGGAGCGGTAAGCGATGGCAAAGGGCAACTTCGAGCGCACCAAGCCGCACGTCAACGTCGGCACCATCGGGCACATCGACCACGGCAAGACGACGACGACCGCGGCGATCATGGCCCGTAACGCGCACGTGAACAAAATCAAGGAATTCAAGACCTACGCGGAAATCGCGAAGGGCGGCATCGTTCGCGACGCGAATAAGACCGTGACCATCGCGGTCTCGCACGTCGAGTACGAATCGAACGACCGCACCTACGCCAACGCCGCCGCGATCCCGTACAAGGATCTTCTGGACTACCCGGGCATCGAGTCCATCAACTTCGCCGAGCCGATCAAGGGTCGCCACTACGCCCACATCGATTGCCCCGGCCACGCCGACTACATCAAGAACATGATCACCGGCGCCGCCCAGATGGACGCCGCAATCCTCGTGGTCGCCGCGGACGACGGCCCCATGCCTCAGACCCGCGAGCACATCCTGCTCGCCAAGCAGGTCGGCGTGCCGAAGATCGTCGTCTACATGAACAAGTGCGACAAGGCGGACCCGGAACTCATCCCGCTCGTCGTGATGGAACTCCGCGACCTCCTCAACAAGTACGACTTCAAGGGCGACGAGATTCCGATCGTCTTCGGCCGCTCGAAGGAGGCCCTCGAAAACCCGACCACGGACAACCAAGGTTCGCTGTCGGTCGACGCTCTCATGTTCGCTCTCGACACTTATGTGCCGCTGCCGGTGCGTGAGGAAGACAAGGACTTCCTCATGTCGATCGAAGACGTGTTCTCGATCAAGGGTCGTGGCACCGTGGCCACCGGTCGCGTCGAGCGCGGCACGGCAAAGGTCGGCGACGCCGTCGAGATCATCGGGCTCAAGAAGGACAACACGCCGACCACGATCACCGGTATCGAAATGTTCCAGAAGACGCTGGACAAGGCGATCGCCGGCGACAACGTGGGCGTGCTCCTTCGCGGTATCGAGCGTGACGGCATCGAGCGCGGCCAGGTGCTCGCGAAGCCGAAGTCGATCACCCCGCACACGAAGTTCGAAGCCAACATCTACGTTCTGTCGAAGGACGAAGGCGGCCGCCACACCCCGTTCTTCAGCGGGTACAAGCCGCAGTTCTACTTCCGCACCACGGACGTGACCGGCTCGATCAAGCTGCCCGCGGGCGTCGAAATGTGCATGCCCGGCGACAACGTGAAGATCGACGTGGAGCTGATGGACGGCATGCCCGTCGCCATGGACGACGGCCTCCGCTTCGCCATCCGCGAGGGCGGCCGTACCGTGGGCTCCGGCGTCGTAACCAAGGTTCTCGCCTGATTCGCGGCCGGCCGCGTCGGCGGTCGGGGATTCGGCGAGAAGTGGCGATCCCGATGTCCGTTCCCGGCATCGGATCGCCTTGCTAGGAGCGTAGCTCAGCTGGTAGAGCAGTGGTTTCCAAAACCACCGGTCGCGGGTTCGAATCCCTCCGCTCCTGCTGGCGAATGATTCACGTGGAGCGTGTCAAAGTCGGGTCGGCCCACCCCACCGCCGTTCCCCCGCTCGCAGTTCCGGCCTTCGATCCGGGTGTTCCGCCCGATCGAAGGCCGGTTGATTGACATCGGGGAGAGCCGCCAGGCGGCGGCGTTCGGAAAGGACGAGCATGGCCACCGCCATCGAACCGAGTTCGCAGCCGCAAGCCTCCAGCCCGCCCGGCCTCCTCACGGCCAGTCTGCTGGGCGCGATCTACGTTCTCGCATCCATCGCGGTCGTGTTCTACGCCGTGCCCGCGCTCTGGGCGCAGGTCGTCGGCACGTCTCTCGCGTCGAACGAGCTATTGGAAGGTTCGCTGAAGTTCGCGTTGAAAGTCGGCGCCGTGCTCGGTCTGGCTTGGTTCGGCTCCACCTTGATGGGGTCGAACCCGCCGAAGGGTCTTCGCGGCGGCATTTTCCTCGTCGTGGCCCTTGTCCTGCTCACTCTCTTCCTCGTCTGCTGGATCGGCACCGCCGTCACCGGCGTGCCGGGGCAGATTTTCACCGTGATCCTCGCGGCTGCGCTGGTCTTCGGCTCGTTCAAGCTGCTGACCTCGGCTCGCGGCGAACGCTGGATGATCGCTCTCGAAGAGCAGGGTTGGTTCACCGGCAAGCCGTACAAGCGCGTGCTCGGAATGCGGGTTCGCCGGCTCACGATTCTCGGCATCCTCCTGCTTCTCGGAAGCGGCGTGTACGTGCTCAGCCCGCTCGGCCAGAATCTGCTTCCGGACAACCCGAAGCTGGACCTTCCGTTCACGCAGGCTGAAGGGGCGGCGGAAGGGACACCGAAGTCGTTCGTTCTGCTGACGGACGGAAAGTACACCGTGCTCGTGGCCCTCGCGGCGCTGGTGATGTGGTTCGCGTATCGGACGGTGAACGTGCCGACCTTCGCCGAGTTCCTCATCGCCACCGAAGCCGAGATGAACAAAGTGTCGTGGACGAGCCGCAAGCGCCTCGCCCAGGATACCGTCGTCGTGCTGGTGACGACGATCCTGATGGCGTTGTTCCTGCTGGTGGTGGACGTGTTCTGGGGGTGGCTCCTGAGCACGAATCTGGTCGGCGTGCTGCCTCCGAAGGCGGACAAGAAGCAAGTGAATTCGGCGCAGGAGGCGAAGTGGTAGCCCCCGGGGAATCCTCCATGAGCGACGAGAACGCGACTCCGCCGGAGACGCCGGCCTTGGAGCCGGCGGCGGATGCCGCTGCGCCGCCGGTCGCCATCGAGCCCGAGCCGAGCCCGCTTCCCGAGACGGCCGAGCACGTGCCGGTCGAGTCGCCCGCGCACTTGGCCGAGACGGACGAGCATGTTCCGTTGCCGATCTCGCCACTCGCGGCGTTGTCGCAACTTGAACCGGAACCCGTCACGGGAGCGGAGCCCGTGGCCGCCGCGGATTCTGAAGGCGAGGCGAAGCCCAAGAAGAAGCGGGCTAGGAAAGCCAAGGACGAACCCGAAGCAGAACCCTCCGCCGAGCCGGTAGCGGAAGCCGCGCCAGCGGCGGCCGATGGCGAGTCGCCCAAGAAGTGGTACGTGATCAAGGTGCAGTCCGGTCGCGAGGAGTCGATCAAGGTTGCCGTCGAACGCAAGATTCGGATCGAAAATCTCGAGGGGTATTTCGGCCGCATCGAGATCCCGGTCGAGGAACTCGTCGAGAAGCGGAAGGTCCGCGTCAAGGACAAGAAGACCGGCGAGATGGTGCATCAGGAGAAGAACGTCACCAAGAAGCGGAAGAAGTACCCAGGGTACCTGTTCGCCGAGGTGGAGTTCAACAACGAGATTCTGTCGGTGTTCCGCGAGACGTCCGGCGTCGGCGATTTCGTCGGGGCCTCGATCACGCGGGCGCCGGCTCCGATGCCCGATCATGAAGTCCAAGCCATGCTCACCGGCGTGGTCGTGAAGGGGAAGGCTCCCGCGGGCAAGGTGAAGGTCAAGCTCGACTACGAGAAGGGCGACAAGGTCAAGATTCGGGACGGCGCCTTCTCGGGCATGGAAGGCGAAGTCAAGCACATCTCGGAGGCGAAGGACGCCAGCGAGACCCCGAAGGTGAAGGTCGAAGTGACGATCTTCGGCCGCCCGGTGGAAGTGGAACTCGACTACTGGCAAGTGGACAAGGCCTGAAAGTTCGATTGTAAGGCCTCATTGCCGATCAGGTTGAGGTGTTCTGGATCTGTCGGCGGTTTGGTTGCGGCCCAACCGAGGTTAAAATGGCTGAGGAAGTTCCACCGAGCCCAGTGGAATCCGTCAATTTCGGCGAGCTCTTCGCCACGGATCTGGCACCAACGCCCGATGCAGTCGTGATTTACATCCCGGATCGCGACCGCGACAACAAGCCTGTGACGGATCACGAAAAGTGGGTAAATGATGCCTTGGAGTTGCTGACCCGCATCAACGACGGCGCCACCGCCTACCCTCCGGGCGAAGGACGCTGGAAAAAGAAGGATGGCAGCGGGATCATCCATGAGAAGACGCAAATCGTCTACTCCTATGTGACGTCCGCGAAGCGCTTCACAGAGGCGTTGCCTGAGTTGAGGGATTTCCTGTTTCGCTTGGGCCGGGACACACGGCAAGAAGCGGTGTCGTTTGAGTTCCAGGATATCTTCTTCACGATTCCGAGCTCGGCCTACATTGTCCGAGAGTGAGAAATCATGAGTCCCGAAGCGCGACGCATGAGTTCGACCCCCTCGATTCTCCTTAAGGACCGAACGGGTCCCCGTGTGCGAGTGACGGACGCGCTTCCGGAACGTGTGGATCCCGAGGTGGTGGCCGCCCGTCTGAACGCGATTCCTGTGGCATTCTCTCATTCCTCGCATGCCGGGCTTCCGGCGCGGATGGTTTCGGCCCAAGCGGGTTTTCTTCATCTTGCGAAGCAGTCGACACCGGTCGAGTTGGAGTTCGAACTTCAGTTGGAGGAAGACAGCGACACGGATGCGGTTGCGGACGAGGTCGGCAATCTGATTCCGGCGCTGGATGATCTCGAACGGACCTGGGGCGGCGCGGGCCTGACTCCGGAATGCCTTTCCATCAACTATCGCGCAAAGTACCATGAGCCGCCTCCGGGATTGTTCGACCGTTTGGCGGCGCGCATGCGACGGGTTCAATTGCCGGCCCATTACGTCGAACCGATTCCGGAGAATTGGCCTTTTCCAGGCGGCGCTCTGGCGACGGCGATCACCGGTTGCATGATGGTCGGCATTCGGCTTGAAATCCACCTGCGCGGGCCAAACGGGTCGCTCCCGGTTCCCATCGATTGTTCTCACATGGTCGATCCCGGCTTGCTCCGGATCCGCAACGACCACAGCCGGCTCGCGAAGACCGTTCATGGGCCGTGCGTCTCCGTTTGCACGCCGTTCGCGCTGCAGTTGGGGCTTCAAGTCGGCAAGGTTCTCGGACAAATCGCCGACGTGGTTTTGCAACTGTCCGACGAGCAAGTCCTGAAGGTCCGGCAGATGATTACGGAGCGAACCGAACGATTCGCCGTCAATCGCCTTTCACGGACTTGACGTTCCACGATTGTCACTACAAAAGCTCTTCCGCCCGTGAACAATCCGGGCGAGGTTCATACTTCGGGGTGTCGACCCCCGTTCACGCAGGTGCGACAATGGCGAAGCAGGTGACGGCGGTCGTGAAGCTCCAGTGCCCCGGCGGGACGGCCACGCCGGCCCCGCCCGTCGGCCCCGCTCTCGGCGCCCACGGCGTCAACATCGGCATGTTCGTGAAGCAGTTCAACGAGAAGACCGGCAGCCCGGACATGAAGGGGCTCATGCTCCCCGTCATGATCACGGTCTATTCGGACCGCAGTTTCGAGTTCAAAATCAAGAGCCCGCCCGCGGCCGTGCTCATCAAACTCGCGGCGAAAATTCCCGCCGGCAAGAAGCAGGGCAAGGAAGTGATCGCGCCCGATCAGAAGAAGGGCGGTAAGTACAAAGGCTTCACGCTGACGAAGAAGCAGGTCGCCGAGATCGCCAAGAAGAAGTTCAACGACCTGAACGCTCGCGACGTCGAACACGCCTCGCGCATCATCGAAGGCACGGCCCGCAGTATGGGCATCGCCGTCGTCGAAGGCTGATTCCAACTTCCATCTTCCGCCGACGGCCTTGTCGGCGGAAGAACGCTCGTCGAAAAATCCTTTCCATTTTCCGCTTGACACCATTCCTTGCGAGGCCGATGATTTCGAATGAAGGTTTCTCGCGATCTTCATTCATCACTCTCCCGCAGGTCCTCATGGACATCATTCGTCCCTCACTCAAGCTGCATCGACGCGGCGGCGCGTTCACGCTCATCGAGTTGCTGGTCGTCATCGCGATCATCGCGATCCTCATCGGCCTGCTTCTCCCCGCCGTTCAGAAGGTCCGTGAAGCGGCCTCCCGGTCGCGATGTCAGAACAATCTGAAGCAGATCGGAATCAGCCTCCACAACTACATCGACGCCCACAAGCAACTCCCCGAAGGCGGGAAATACGGCGTCTACACCAACGGCGTCACCAATGGGGATTGGGGCAGCGATCAGGGAAGCTGGATCACATTCACGCTTCCGTTCATGGAACAGGACGCGATGTACCGCATCATCAATCCTCGGGACAACGTTTACAATTCCGTGGGCATCGGTATTGGCGGCGTCTCGAATCGCGTTCTCAAAACCCTCCGTTGCTCCAGCGACGACTACGACATCAACATTCCGACCAGCAACTACTGCGGCAGCATGGGGCCCCAGTGCGTGATCGGGCCTCATGGCTACAACCCGTATCAGCGATACTGCAACGGAAACGCTAACGGCTGGGGTTACAACACGAGTCCGGATCACGGCAACTCCACGAATTCCGCCGACATCCGTGGTCTCTTCAACCGTCTTGGCGCACGCATGACGCTCGCGCACGTGCCGGACGGTCTTTCGAACACCATCGCCGTCGGCGAGGCCCTTCCGCGTCACTACGACCACCTTCAGCAGAATGGGTGGCACGGGTACAACCAGGGCATCAACATGGTGAGCACCATTATCCCGATTAACACGCGATCCGACGGCAGGAACTGCACCGACCCGGTTCGGAGTTGCCCCAGCAATTGGAATACCTCGATGGGATTCCGTTCGAACCACTCCACCGGGGCGAATTTCCTGCTCGCGGATGGCTCGGTTCGCTTCATTCCGCAGTCCGTCGATCATGGAACCTATCAAAAGATGGGATGCCGCGACGACGGCCAGCCGTTCACCATGCCCTGATCGATCCGTTCCGATCGCGGCGACTCCTCCATCGCCGCGATCACTCTCCCAGGATGACCATGTCACGTTCCCTGACTCTTTCCGCGGCTTTCGCGGTTCTCGTCGCGTTCACCGGTTGTGGCAGTGGATTCACGCCCGTGTCCGGCACCGTCACCTTGGACGGAGTTCCCGTAGAAGGGGCGACCGTCGTATTCACATCCGAGGACGGCGGCAAGTCCTACTCCGGCTTTACCGATGCCTCAGGAGCCTTCTCGCTGAAGTCCGGCGAAAAGGAAGGCGCCACTCCCGGCAACTACAAGGTGACTGTGACCAGGACCAAGTCCGTGGCCGGGGCAGAAGGCATGGCCCCCGGCGGTGCCGACTACATGAAACAGATGAAGGCCCAGCAGAAGCAGGGGTCGAAGGAAACGAAGTCCGAGTTGCCGCAGCAGTACTCGAAGGCCGAATCGACTCCGATCAAGGTCACGGTTCCGGTTTCGGAGCCGGTGAAGATCGAACTCAAGAAGTAGCGGATGCGGCGAGCGCGACTCATCCCATTGTTCGCGATCGCTCTCGCGGCGCTCGGTGTCGGACTCGCCTGGGTCCGATACACGAGCGCCGAGTCGCGTCTGGACCGCGGCCGCACCGCCATTCGCGATTCCGATTGGTCCGCCGTCGAGGAATATGCTCGTCTTCTCGAGCGCGCCGGCCACGAGGATCATTCCCATCTCCTGCTCGGCGAATCGCATCGCGCCCGCCGTCGTCCCGATCTCGCGCTCGCCGAGTTCAATCGTATCCAGGACACGGGCGCGATCCGACTCGAAGGCGCCACGCAAGCCGGGTTCTGCCTGCTCGAACTGAAACAGCATGCGGAGGCCACCCGCGTCTTCGAGTTCGTCGTGACGGAAGCCCCCGAGAACGTCGAGGCCCGGCGCGGGCTCGCGGCCGCGCTCTACGATCTGGGCCAGACCGTTCGCTGCGTCGAGCAACTGGAGATCGTGGCTCGGCTCGACCCGGCGGATGCCCGCCCCCACCGGCTCATGGGCCTCGTGTACAAGGATTCGGTTCAATTCGAACTCGCGGTCGCCGCGTATCAGGAGGCTCTTGCCCGCGGTCCGAGCGAGAGCGTCGCGGATGAGATTCGCCTCGAACTCGCCGAAGTTCTGCTTCGCCTGAACCGATTCTCCGAAGCCCTCGAGACGCTCGGAGAACGCGGTCGGGTCTTGCGGGCCGAGGCTCTCCGCGGGCTCGGCCGCGGTCGCGAGGCCGCCGAACTCCTGGACGCGAAGCCCGAGCCCACGTCCGAATGGCGGCGACTCCGAGGCCAACTCCATCTCGACGACGCGAGGCACGGAGACGCGATTCCGTTGCTCGAGCGTGCCGCGGCGGGAGGGCCCGCCGATCATCAGTCGCAACTGTTGCTCGCACAGGCGTACGCCGCCGCCGGGCGCCTCGACGACGCGAAGCGAGCCGCGGCGCGGGCCGAAAACATCCGCAAGGATTTGGACGCGATGACCGAACTCTCACGCGAGGCGAATGCAAAGCCGTGGGACCCCGTCGTGCGTTTGCAACTCGCCGAGATCGCCGACCGCATCGGCAAGCCGCAACTGGCCGAACTCTGGCGTTCCGCGGCCGCCTCCTGCCGTGCTCGAAGAAAGTGAGGACGGGGTTCGAACCGGCGAATTGCTGAGTTCGAACGCAATTTCGCGGCACGGTTGTTCGTGCGACGCCTGGCGGAGAAGTGCGATCCCCCCACGGCAGTCCGACTTGGGACCTGGGGACCTGGGGGGTGAGCATCTTGTAAGCGGGTAGTTTCGGGGTCAGTTCATGGACCAGAAGCCGGCCCATTGGTTGTCGGCGCTGCAGAAGACGGCCCGGAGATGACTCATGGCGTCGGCTCCGGATTCGCC
>Ga0169931_10001030_pt1 | contig 45970 bp, 46 predicted proteins | sample Kivu_15m_20L_FD_129675 | JGI IMG/M metagenome (GOLD analysis project Ga0169931, IMG submission 129675) | Freshwater microbial communities from Lake Kivu, Western Province, Rwanda to study Microbial Dark Matter (Phase II) - Kivu_15m_20L... | ecosystem: Environmental > Aquatic > Freshwater > Lake... | reverse complement strand
GATGTCGGCGATCAGTTCGCGGCCGACGCGGATCTCCATGCCTTTGTCGTCGAAGGGCACGGTGAGCGAGACGCGCAGCGTGTCGCCGATGCCGCGCGAGAGCAGCTGTTCGAAGGCGATGCGCGTCTTGATCACGCCCTCGGGCGGCATGCCGGCCTCGGTGACGCCCAGGTGCAGCGGCACGTCGGGGCGTTGAGCGGCGAAGCGGATGTTGGCGTCGATGACCAGGCGCGGGTCGGAGTCCTTGATCGAGACCACGTAATCGCGGAAGCCGAGCTCGTCGACGATGCGGCAGTGGTCGACCGCGCACGCGACGATCGCCGAGACGTGGTCATCGGGAAAGCGCGCGTCGTACTCGGGCGCGATCGAGCCGGCGTTGATTCCGATGCGCAGCGCGAGGTTGTGCTGGCGCGCGACGCCGACGAGGTACGCGACCTTCTCCTCGACGGGCTTGGACTTCTCGTGGTGGTGGAGGTGGCCGGGGTTGTAGCGCAGCTTGTCGACGAAGGGCGCGACCTTCTCCGCCAAGCGGTAGTTCTCCTGCAGGTCGACCGACAGCAGGCTCCTCGTCTGTGCGCGCACTTGCGCGAGCGCCTCGACATCCGCGGCGTTGTCGACCGCGATGCGCACCAGGTCCGCGCCGGCGTCCTCGAGGATCTTGACCTGCCGCACCGTGGCCGGAATGTCGCGCGTCTGCGTCGCGGCCATGCTCTGCACCACGATTGGCGCGTCGCCGCCGACGGCCAGGTGCTTGATGAAGATCTTGCGGCTTTTGCGGGCGGGGATCATGGAGGGGCGAGATCTTAGGCGCGCGCAGCGGGGCCCGCCAATTCGCCGGGGAAACGCTGTTCGCTCCGCCTTTGGGACCGCGCGCTCCAAGATCAGCCCAAGTCGGTCGAACCCCGCGCCGATGAGGCACACTTTCGAACGAGCCGCATGCAGGAGCTGGTCCAATCGAGCGTCGCGAGGCGTCCTTCCCGCTGGCGCCGCGCTTTCGCGTGGTCGCTCGCGCTGGCGGTCGCCGCGCTCAGCGCCACGCTGTTTTCCGCGCGGCTGTGGTGGCTCGGCGAGCTCGCCGTGAACTTCGAATTCCACGTCGGCGTGTTCGCAGCGGCGGTGGCACTTTCGCTCCTGCTGCTGCGCGCGCGTTGGCTCGCCGCTGCGAGCGCGCTGCTCGCGATCGTGCACTTGGCGCCGGACACGTGGCTCTTGGCGCCCGCGTCGCACGCCGGCGAAGTTCGCACCCGTTCGACCTTGCGCGTGCTCAGCGCCAACGTGCTCCAGCCCAACACGCACTACAACGAGATCGCCGCGGCGCTGCGCGCGAGCGACGCCGACGTGATCGGAGTGCTCGAGCTCTCCGGTCCGATGCGTGAGGTGCTCGAACGCGAGCTCGTCGATTGGCCGCACCGGGTGGGCGCCACGCAGTCGGAGAACTCGTTCAAGCGCTCCGTTTGGACGACCGCACTGTTTTCGAAGCTCCCGCTGAGCGACGTGCGATTCGTGCAGCTGTTCGACTGCTACGCGCCGCTCATCGAAGCACGCGTGGCGAGCGGGGCCGACTCCCTCCTGGTGCGCCTTGTGCACTTGCCGCGGCCGGGTTCGGGCGAGCGCGTGGATGCGCGCAACGCGGCGCTTGAACAGCTCGCCCAGCAGTTCGAGTGGGGGCCGCACACGCTGCTCATCGGCGACCTCAACACCACGTCGAGTTCGCCGCACTTCGCGGCGCTCCTCAAGCGCACGGGCCTGTCGGATTCGCGCCAGGGTTTCGGGCGGCAGCCGAGCTGGTGGCTGCGGCCCAAGCCGATCGTGCGGCGCGCCGGGGCGCCGGACTGGCTCGCGGGTCTGGTCAACGTGCGCCTAGGGATCGCAATCGACCACGCGCTGACCGGGCCGGGGCTTCGGACGGCCGCGCGCGAGGTCATCGAGCTCCCCTTTTCCGACCACGGCGGCGTGCTCGCCGATTTCTCATTCCTGGGTCCGGCGCGCTGAGGCCCAATCCACGGGGGCCGAACGGCGCGCGGCCCCCAACCGGTTGGGGTGCGCTGGGATCTGCAAGAACCTCTCGAAAATCCTGCCCCGCTTTGCCCTCCGGCAGCGGACTTGGGGCCGGAGAAGACCTCGAAAGTTCCAGGGCCTGCGGACCCGGGTGGTCCAACCCCTCGCGACTCCCGTGCGGTCCCACTACCCCTCGGCTCTGGACTCTTCACCAAGGCGGCCCCGTCCTGACGGGGCCGCCTTTTTTCTTGCCGCCGTGGAGTTGGCGCTGCGGCCCCAGGACCAAGTCCGCCAGCTGCGCGCGGAACCAACGGCAGCGCCGCAGCGACCGGCGCGCAGGTGGCGGATTCGATCCTGGCGCCATACCGACTCCGAATCGCCGGTGCGCAGCTGCCCGCTGGGATCCTGGCGCCGCACCGCCAACACGCGCAGATCGAGCGTTAGCGTTTGCGCATGCGCGCACACACCCTGGTGATCGGCGGCGGCGTGATGGGCCTGTCCATCGCGGCGGAACTCGCGGCGCGGCTCGATCCGCTCGAGGCGCCGGTCGTGCTGCTCGAGCGGCGCGAGTTCGGCGCGGGTTCGTCGGGACGTTCGGGCGCGATCCTGCGCGCCTTCTACAGCGACCGCGAGTTGATCGGGATGGCGCGCGACAGCTTGCGCGCGTACGCGAGCTTCGCGACACGCACCGGTCGCACGATCGGCTTCACGCGCTGCGGCGTGCTTTCGATCGGCGCACCGGGAGCGCAAGCGGCGCTGATCGAACGCAACGTCGCCGCGATGCGCGAATGTGGGATCGAGGTCGAACGAATCGATGCAGCCCGCCTGCGTGAACTCGTCCCCGGCATCGACGTTGCGCCCGACACGATCGCCGCTTTCGAGCCGGGCGGCGGCTTCGTCGATCCGCAGCGCACGTGCCAAGCGTTTGCAGCGCTCGCGCGCAGCCGCGGCGCGACCCTGCGCGAAGGCGCGCGCGTCGTGCGCTGGTTCGTCGAGCACGGACGCGCGGTCGCCGTCGAAGTCGAGAGCGCCGGCTCGCTGCAACGGGTGGAGTTCCAACGCGCCGTCGTCGCCGCCGGTCCCTGGACGCGCGCGCTGCTCGAACTGCTGGGCGTGCGCCTGCCGCTGCGCGCCGTGCGTCCCGAGCAGCACTTCGTCGGCCCGCCTGCGCCGTCGGGCGGTGCGGCGCCGTTCGAGCGCGAATCGCCCGAGGAGTGGCTCGACGCGCGCTTCGCGCCGCCGCGCGAGCCGCGCGCCGCACATCCCGTGTTGCTCGATCTCGAGCACGGCTTCTACACACGCTGCGAGCCAGCCCGCGGACGCACGCGCGTCGGCGCGCTCGACTACGCGCGCGATCGCGAGCTCGCAGATCCTGATGCGCTCGACGAACGTGTGAGTGCGGATTTTTCCGCATGGGCGCGCGAGCGCTTGTGTTCGCGCTTGCCGGCCTATCGCGAAACTCCGGATGTCGACGCGCAAGCCGCGTGGTACACGCTCACTCCGGATTCGCAGGCCCTGATCGGGCCGTGTCCGGGCGCGCACAACGTGTTCGTGGCGAGCGGCTTTTCGGGGCACGGCTTCAAGCTCGCGCCGTCGATCGGCGAGGGCGTGGCGCAACTCGTGCTGGGCGAGGCGGTGGGGGCCTTCGATACGAACTTCTTCGCCCCCGAGCGTTTCGAGCTGCGCCGCGCACGCTCGGGCGGCGCGTTCGGGCTTTGACGCGTCGCGGCGCCTGTGGCGAGCGACTCATGGGATCGAGCCGCGCCGTGCTGCAACATTGCGCACTTCGCTCGCTTTCGCGTTCTGGCAGCCGGAGTTCCCCATGCCGCATACGCAGTCCGTCTCGCCGTTGCTCGCCGTCTCGCCAGCGCAGCCCGCTAGCGCCGACTCGCGCTTCGAGTCCCTCGTAGATTCCATCGACGGCGTGTTCTTCGAGTTCGACGCCGAGACGAACTGCTTCACCTACGTCAGCCGTCGGGCGCAGGCGCTGCTGGGTTTTCCGCTCAAAGACTGGCTGAAACCACCCTTTTGGGTCGAGCGTCTCCATCCGGACGATGCGCCCCGCACGATCACAACCTGCAAGACGCTTACCGACGCGGCGGTCGATCACGTTCTCAACCACGGGCTCGTCGCTGCGGACGGTCGTGCGGTTTGGGTGCACGAAGTCGTCGGCGTGCAGCCGCGCCCGGGCCGCCCTCCGCTCTTGAGCGGAGTGATGCTCGACGTGAAGCGCGAGCGCGAGCAGGAGCGCTTGATCGAGCTGCTTTCGCAGTCCGCACTGCAGCGCACCGGCGACGACTTCTTTCTCGCGCTCACGCGGCAGCTGTCCGAATTGCTCGGTGCGGAGTTTGTCCTGCTCGGCGAGTTGATCAACAAAGGCGCGCAAATCCGCACGCTCGCCGCGCACCGCGCCGGGGCGCACCTCCCGCCGCTGGTCTACGAAATGGACGGGAGTGCATGCGCGGAAGCGACCGAGAAGGGCTGGCTGGTCGCCGACGGCGATCTGCAGGCGCGCTTCGGCCGGACCCCGGTGGTGGCTCAGTTGGCGCTCGACAGTCTGGTATGCACGGCGGTCTGTTCGCCGCGCGGCGAACGCACCGGAGTGCTCACCGTTGGATTCCCAGGTCGCGTGAGCAACCCCGAGCGTTTCCTGCGGCCGCTGCAGATCTTCGCGGCTCGCGCCGGGGCGCAGCTTGAGCGCGTGCGCGCCGAACGAGAAGCGCGCGCCATTGAGCAGCGTGTTCGCGAGTTGATCGATGCGTTGCCCGACGAGGCGTTCTTGTTCGATCGCGAGGCGCGCGCTACCTGATCGCGCATGTGCCCTCGCACCTCGAGCCGCTCGCGCCGGTCGCCACCTTGGTGGGGCGCCGCATGGACGAAGTGCTGACGTCCGCGGCGGCCGCCGACTTCATGAGGGAACTCAGCCAAGTCTTCGAGACGGGCGCGGCGCGCTAATTCGAGCGTGAGCTCGACTTTCGCACCGAACGCCGCACCTACGAGTTTCGTCTGGCGCCGTTCGGCCCCGAACGTGCGATCAAGCTGTGTCGCGACATCACCGACCAGCGCCGGCTCGAGCAACAATTGCTGCAGTCGGAAAAGCTCGAGAGCTTGGGGCGACTTGCCGGAGGCGTAGCGCACGACTTCAACAATCTGCTGACGGGCATCTTGAGCTATGCGGAGCTCGCTGTGCTGCATCTCGGGGACGAAGCGCGCGTGCGCAGCGCCTTGGCGAACATCGGCCAAGCCGGCGACGCCGCCGCGCAGCTGACCCAGCAGCTGCTCACCTTCGCGCGCCGGCAGTCCGGCGCGCCGCGCGTGCTCGCTGCGAGCGATTTCTTGCGCGAGCAAGAGCCCTTTCTGCGGCGTGTGCTTGGCGAGCACGTGCGTCTGGCGGTCACAGTTGACGGCGGCCCGGGCAGAGTCCGCATCGACCCCGTGCAGCTCCAGCAAGTGCTGCTCGACCTTTCGATCAACGCGCGCGACGCGCTCGTCGAGAACGGCGGGATCTGGATCGAGGTGGCGAGCACGCGGCTCGACGCGGGGCTCGAGGAAGGCTGCGCGCCCGGCGACTACGTGCGCGTTTCGGTGATCGACGACGGCGAGGGGATGAGCGAAACCACGCGTGAGCACCTGTTCGAGCCGTTCTTCACCACCAAACAACTCGGGCGCGGGACAGGCATGGGGCTGGCGACCTGCTACGGCATCGCGCGCCAGTGCGGCGGAATGATCCGAGTGGAATCGGAGTTGGGCCGCGGAAGCCGTGTCGACGTGTTCCTTCCGGCAGTGGACGGGCCCGCGACGCACGATCGGATCGCGCCACAGGCTTCGCTGTGCGGCTCGGACGAAGTGCTGCTCGTCGAATACCGCGCACTGGTGCGCGAAGCGCTGAAGGAGAGCCTGGGCGAGCTTGGCTATCGCCTCACGGCGGTGGCCGACGCCGAGCAAGCGCTGCAGCTCTTCGGACGCGCCTCCACGCGCTTCAGCGCCCTGGTCAGCGATGTCGTGTTGCCGTGCATGCGCGGAGACGCATTGGCCAGACGGCTGTGCGAGATCGACCCGCAACTGCGCGTCGTGCTGATGACCGGATACTCCGAAGCAACGCTCAGCGGAGCGCCGTGGTCAGCCCGCGTGCGAACGATGCGCAAGCCTGTCACCGCCACGGTCGTCGCAGCGGCGCGGCAGGAAGCGCTCTGCGTCAGGACGTGACGATGCTCGTGATGCGCACGCCATAGCGCTCGTCGATCGTGACGACCTCGGCGCGCGCCACGATCTTGCCGTTGACGAGCACGTCGGCGGGCTCGTGCGCTTCGCGGTCGAGCGTGACCAGCGAGCCTGGACCGAGCTTGACCAGCTCGCCGAGCGTGAGTTGCGTGCGGCCGACTTCGATCGTGACCTCGACGGGCACATCGACCAGGTTGGCGAGTCCGACGGCGTCGCCGCTGGCCTTGCCAGCGCTCAGCTCGTCGAGCTTGCTCTGCTGAACCAGCACGGCTTGGGTCGCGGCGTCGATGGCGGCCTCGGCGGAATTCTTGTCGCTCATGTTCGGTGTCTCTCGTGCGGCGGCTCTTCACGCGCCAGGCAGTGGGCGTTGGATGGACTCGATGCGCACGGCGAGGTTGCCGCGCGACTGGCCGAGCTGGGCGCGCATGCAGGCGCGCTGTTCGACGCTGACGATCAGGCTGTCGCCGAGCTCGCAGTCGAGCGGGATGACGTCCCCCGGCTCGAGGGCCAGCAATTGCGCGAGCGGGACTTGCGCGCTGCCGAGCACGACGCGCAGTTCGACCGGGATGGCGCCGAGGTGCTGCGGCAACGGCGCCTGCGGAGCGAGCTTCGCGGGCGTGCGCGCGGTCGGCGTGACTCCCGGAAGGTAGAGCTGCCACTGGCTTTCGCTGCCGAGCGTTTGGACGCCGATGACCACGCGCACGCGCTGCGCTTCCGCGCGCTCGCCGCCTTGGCGCCACGAACCGAAGCTCTCGACGTCCTGGGCGACGCTCAACGTGGAAGCCTCGAGCGCGACCGATGCCGCGAGCTTCTTCGTCGCGCCGCCGAGCAGCCGCAGGAGCGTCGACTGTTCCACGGGCGAGAGGCGTCGCGGCTGGTTTTCACCCGGCGCGGCGGCGCCGAGAGCGACTTCGAGCGCATCGATCGGGGCCTTCCCGCTCCACGTCAGCCAGCCAGGGTGTTTGGCGACTTCGAAACGCAGTGCGGCGAACGGGAGCTGTTGTGCGGAGGCAAGTCCCTCGGCGCTCACCTCCGATGCGTCCACGAGTTCGAGCTTCACAGACGAACGCAGCGGACCCGCGAGGTCGCGCTCGGCATCCTTGAGCGCCTTGCGCAGTCGCTCGCGCAGGCTCTCGAGGTCGCTCGCCGAGAGACGCAAGGGCTGGTCGAATTGACGCGGCGCGACGCTGGCGGACTTCGCCGCCGCGTTCGCTCCAGGCAGCGCCGCCGCGAGGGCCGCTGCTTCTTCCGCGCTCAAGTTGCTGCTCACGATGAGTTCGCTCAGGCAAGAATCACTGAGTCAGGAGTTCCGCCAGCAGGATGCGCTTGATGCGGCCCTTCACGCCGACCTGCACTTCGCCCTTGAACTCGGGGACTAGGCCCGTGACGTTCACATACACGATGCCCGCCGAGCTCGAGACCGCGAGGTCGCGCTCCTCGCCCGTGAAGGCGACCGGTTCGCCATCGTCGAGCGCGATCTTCTTCTCGACGTTGTCGACCGTGAGTTTGTGGTCTTCGAAGAGCCAACGGAACGTAGGCGTGGTTTCGCCAGGTCCGACGCCGGACGGAACGTCGTGGTCGCTCGGACCGGCGGCCGTGCCGAAGTGCACGGGGAACAGGAGCGGCTCGACCGCCTGCCGAACTTCCTCGAGGTACACGGGCTTGAGCACCTTGTCGTTGATGTCCTGGCGCGACTTCGCCGACGAAATGGCCACGAGTTGGTCCGTCAACTCGGCGTTGCACACGGGGTCGGCCGTGCGCGTCGGGACGTAGTCGGGTGCGTAGGCCTCGTACTTCACGTTGAGCGAAAGCACCAGGTAGCCGCGGCCGTCGCTGAGGTTCACCTGCAGCTTGCTCGGCGTCAGCGGCGCCACGTACGGGCCCATCAGCTTGGGCTTCACGACTTCCTTCGGCACGGCCATCGTGGCGGCGACGAAAGCCAACGCGAGCACTCCGACGGCGCCGCCCGCGATGAAGAGCTTTTGCTTCTTCGCTGCGGCAGCCGGATCGGGTGCGGACTTGTCGTCCTTCTTGTCATTTTTTTTGGCGTCGGCCATCGGTGTGCTCTTCGGTTCCTTGGCGCCTCAAGGTTCCTTGCGCGCCGGTGTGACAAGGCGCGCGTCCACGCAGCGCGTGCCGTCGCCCTCAGGCTCGATCTCGACCAGCCACGCACGCGCCTCGACGCGCGCAGTGGGAAACTCGTGTTCGTCGACGAAGTACTCGCGCACGACGTCGGCGCGCGCCTGCGCCAGAGCGTGGTTGCTCGTGCGCGCGCTCGATCCGTCGAGCGCGTGGCCTTCGACGATCAACACCTGCATCTTGGCCGGACGCAGCGTGTCGGCGAGCTTGTCGAGGTAGGCCTTCGACTCTGCCGTGAGCGTCGACGATCCGGGTGCGAAGACGGCGACGTTGGGTTGGAGCAACTCGTCGTGCGGCGCAAGCGCCTTGGCCGCAGCAGCGCGGATCAACTCGAGTTCACTTGCGTCGGTATGCGCCTCGCGCCGCGCCGGGTCCGGCTCGGGAGGCAGATTGAAGCGCTGGCGGAACTCATTGAAGATCTCGGTCTTCTCGGACTCGCTCATCAGACCGGGCAGGCCGTGCGACCTGAGCGCGACGACGAACGAGCCCAGGCCGGCTGCGATGAGGCCGAAGTCACGCTGGTGCGCCATCGACACCAGCAAAATGAAGAACGTGAGTGCGTTGGTCATCATGTCGCCGAACGACACTAGCCACATCGGAACGATGGGTTTGGGATCCTCGACGAATTTGCTGGCCACGACGTTGTCGAAGCGCTCAGCGCTTCGCCTCCTCGGCTTTGCGTTCGGCGTGCTCGGCCTGCAGCACGCGTGCGCGCGCTTTGCTCAACGCGAGGATCTTCACGACGACGCGGCGGTTCTTGCTACGGCCTGCGGCGGTGTCGTTGGGCGCGAGCGGCGTCCGAGAGCCTGCTCCCGAGATCTGGAGTAGGTCGCGCCCCATGTCGGCGGAGGCGAGCATGATTTCGGCTGCATTCGCTGCTCGTGCGAGCGAGAGCTGCTCCTTCGTCGGGTAGGTGGGCGTCGGCGAGAATGCGTCGTCGGTGTGTCCTTCCACGACCACCAAGTGGGGGTAGTGAGCGATGACGCGCGCGAGTTCGACCAGGGACTGCCGCAGCGCCGGGTTCACCTCGGCGGCGCCGGGCGCGAAGCCAGCGCGCTCGTCGAAGCGGATTTCGAGTCCATCCGAGGACTGCGCGAACTCGACGGGGATGTGCTCGTCGGTGAGTTTCTGCCCCATCTCTTCGAGATTCTCGGGCAGTTCTTCAGGGGGCCGACTGTGCGGACGATCGGCGCCGCGCAGCGGGTGCGTAGCCGTCAGGCGGTCCTTGGGCGGTTCTTCGACCGCGCTGGTGGCGCGGTTGCTCTTCACCACGCCGCCCATGTTCTCGCCGAAGGCGCACTGGATCACGGCTTTGTTGGCCGGCTCCATCGTCGAGAAGCTCATCAGCATGATGAAGAACGTCACCAGGAGCGAGATCATGTCCGTGAACGTGACGATCCACTCCGGCGCGCTCTGCGGCGGATCTTCGGCGACGTCGTGCTTGCCCATGGCGTTGCGCGCGGAATCAAGCGGCCACGCCTTCGCGGGACGACGGCGGGAGGAAGCCCTTGAGCTTCTCCTTGATGAGCTGCGGCTTCTCGCCGGACTGGATGGCGACGATGCCCTCGACCATCAAGTTGCGCAGCAGCGCCTCTTCCTTGGCGCGCAGGTCGAGCTTGTTCGATAGCGGCGTCATCACGACGTTCGAAACCACGGCGCCGTAGAACGTGGTGAGCAGCGCGACCGCCATGCCCGCGCCGATCGCGGACGGGTCCGACATGTTGGCGAGCATCTGCACCAGACCCACCAGCGTTCCGATCATTCCGAATGCCGGCGCCATCGTGCCGATGGTGTCGACCATCTTCTTGCCCTGCGAGTGGCGTTGCTGCTGGAAGCTGTGCTCCAGGTCCATGATGTCGCGCACCGTGTCGGCGGAGAAGCCGTCGATGACGAGCTGGATTCCCTTGGCGAAGAACTTGTCGTCGACTTCTTGCAGCTTGGCTTCGAGGGCGAGCAGGCCTTCCTTACGGGCCAAGTTGGCGTACGTGATGATGCGCTCGATCTCTTGCTGCGGCGTCGGCAGCTTGAAGAGCAGCGTCCGCATCATGATCTTCGTCAGACCTTTGAGGTCGCTCGGGCGGTAGCTGATGATCGTCACCGCCACCGAGCCGCCGAGCACCATGACCACCGACGGCGTGTCCCAGAACAGCGATACGTCACCGCCCGCAGCGAGAGCCCAATACAACAGGCCCAGGGCCATGACCATTCCTACGGCGGTTGTGATGTCCATATGCGTGCGCTTGCCTGGTGCGGATCTCCCCGCGGGTATCGGACGGAACCCCCAAACGCTTGACGGCCCCCGCGGCCGGCCGCGCCGGTTGGGCGCGGGGGCGCGAGGGCCGTCCCATTCGTGCGACCGCGTGGGTCAGTTGCCGCCGTCGCCCGCCATGCGGTACGCGTCGGCGAATTCCTTCCACTTGTCGGCGCCGACGTTGTCGAGCAGCTCTTTCGCGCGCGCCGGCTTCATGGTCACGAGGATTCGCGCCGCCTGCTCCGGCGTGTAGTTCGCGAGCTTCTTGCCCTGGTCGGCGGCGTCGCCCTCGGCGAACAGCTTGCCGAGCTTCGCCCAGCTCTCCGCCTCGCGCTCCGCACGCGCCTTCTCGTTGCGCTGCACTTCGGCCTGGCGCTGTTCGAGCTCGTTCTCCCACTCCTCGAGCCCGGTGCGCAGGCGCTGGAGCTGGGCGTACTGCTCGTCGAGGAACTCCGAACGCTCGGCCGCGCGCCGTTCGCGCTCTCCGAGCTCGAGCATGCGCTGGTCGAATTCCTTGCTCTTGCGCTTGAGGTCCGCGACCAAGGTCTCGAGCTCCTTGGCGGAGTACGGCGATTCCACCTGGAACACATCGAGCAGACCGACGCTCGCGGTCTGCGCCGCGGGCTTGGGCTCGCTGGGTGCAGCGGCGGTCGGCGCGATCTCTTCCTTCGCCTTCTCCGGCTCGGCCGGCGCCGGGAAGACCTTGCCGACGAGCGGGATCTCGTGCGGCTGCACGCCGAGCACGAGCGCGAAGGTCACGTACGCGAACGAGAACGCGAGCAATCCGCCGCCCGCGATCAAGCCGATCTTGAGTCCCTTGTTCATGCTTCTGTCTCCGAGCTTGACGTCGTGCGCGCGCCGAGGGCGGCGCGCCGTTCGACGGTTGCCTGCAGAGCGCGGTCCTCGCGCTCACGTTCTTGCACGGCGAACACTTCGCGCGCGCGGTCTTCGAGCTTCTCGAGGGCGCGCACGTCCGTGCGGCGCGCTTGCCACTCGTTGCGCGCCGCGGTCGCGGCGGCCTCGGCGCTGACCACACGCTGGCGGCGCAGCGCGATGCGTTGAAGCAGCGCCGGGAGCGTCTTTTCGGCCGCCAGCGCCGCAAGGGCGCCGTCGCGCGTCCGCAGCTCGATCAGCTCGCGCTCGGCGCGCAGCAGATCCGCGCGCGCGCCGTCGAGGCCTTCGCGCGCCCGCTGGGCAGCGAGCTCCGCACTGCCGAACTCCGCGCGCGCCAGCTCTTCGCTGACTTCGCGGACCCGCAGGAGCCGATCGAGTTTGAACTTGAAGCGCGCCATGTTCGTGCCCGACTACTTCTTGCTCTCGGTAGTCGGCGCCGCAGCGGGCGCGTTCGCCGACTGCGCGATGCGCGCCATGAACTGCCGCGTGTCGGCTAGCGACGTCGCGTCGCGCACGCCCTGCTTCAAGAACAGATCGAGCGCGGGCTTGAGCCGCACGGCTGCGTCGAGACGCGGGTTGCTGCCGGCCTTGTAGGCGCCGATCTCGATCAAGTCGCGGCCTTCGCGCCACGAAGCGAGCAAATCGCGCAGCACGCTGGCGTTCGCCATGTCGGCTGGCGCTGCGAGCGACGGCATCAGACGCGACAAGCTCGCGAGCACGTCGATCGCCGGATAGTGGCCGCGTTGGGCGAGGTCGCGCGAGAGCACGATGTGCCCGTCGAGCAAGCCGCGCAGCGTGTCGGCCACGGGGTCGTTCACGTCGTCGCCGTCGAGCAAGATCGTGAGCAGACCCGTGATCGAGCCCTTGTGCGTGCGGCCCATGCGTTCGACGAGCTTGGGCGCCGTCGCGAAAAAGCTCGGCGGGAAGCCGCGCACCGTCGGCGGTTCGCCGGCCGCGAGGCCGATCTCACGCGAGGCGGCCGCGAAGCGCGTGATCGAGTCCATCACGAGCAACACTTCGCGACCGAGGTCGCGAAAGTACTCGGCGATGGTGACCGCGACGAACGGCGCCATGAAACGTTCGATCGGCGGCCGATCCGAGGTGGAGACCACGACGACGGACTTGCGCCGGCCTTCTTCGCCGAGCACCTCGTCGAGGAACGCGCGCACTTCGCGGCCGCGCTCGCCGACCAGGCACACGACGATGACCTGCGCGTCGCTGCCGCGCGTGACTTGGCCCAGAAGCGTTGACTTGCCGACGCCCGAGCCGGCGAACACGCCCACGCGCTGGCCGCGGCCGAGCGTGATCATTCCGTCGATAGCGCGCACGCCGGTCTGCAGCGCACGGTCGATCGGCGCGCGGTCGAGCGGTTCGGGCGAGTTGGAGCGCGCGGGGCGCAGTTCGTTCTGGCTCGGCGCGGGCAGCCCGTCGAGCGGGTGGGCGAAGCCGTCGAGCACGCGTCCGAGCAGGTGCTCGCCCACGGGCACGCTGAACTGACGCTTGAGGGCGATCACTCGCTGCATCGGCGCGATGCCGGCGATGTCGCCGTGCGGCATGAGCAACGTATTGGCGCCGCGGAAACCGACCACCTCGGCGTCGACGCTCGACCCAGCGCGCTGGATGCGGCACAGCTCGCCGATCGCGGCCGGCACGCCGACGGCTTCCACCAACACACCGGACACGATGTCGACGTGTCCGCGGTAGTGCGGCGCAGCGGCCTCGCGGATCGAGGCTCGGGCGCGTTCGAGGTCGATCATTGGGCGAACTCCGCGAGCAGGCGTTCGCGCACGGCGCGCAGCGTGTCGTCGACTTCGCGCACGAGCAGTCCCTGCGGCGTCGAAACGTGCACGTCGCCGCGCTGCACGGTGTCGTCGGCTTCGATCCGCGTTCCGGAGCGGAACTTCACGTCGGCGAGCGCGGCCGCGTCGTGCGAATTGAGATGGACAACGCAGGCGCCGCGTCCGACCCCCGAAGCGTTGAGCGACTCGCGCACCATCGCTTCGAGACCCAGGCGTCCGCTGTCGATGTGCACGTGAACGATCGTGCGCGTGATCTCGACTGCGAGCTCGACGGCGGTCTTGGCGATCAGTTCCGGAGCGTTCTCGCGAGCCTTGCCGAGCTGCTCGCACGCCAAGTCGAGCGCACGGGCCGCACGATCGCGGTCCTGCGAGCGCCCGAGCGCGACGCCAGACGCCACCGCCGCTTGAAGACGGCGGCTCAGCGCGGCGTCGAGGTCGCCGTCGACCACGCGGGCGCGCGTCGGCTGGGCGTGCAGCTCGGCGGACAGATGCACACGCGCTCGTTCAGTTGACAAGTTCTTCTCCTGCGCGCGAGGGGCGGAACTCGCCCGATTCCATCAGCGCTCGGACGGCCTTCATGACTTCGTTGCGGGCCACCGACACGTCGGCCATGGACATGGGGCCGGCGGTCTCGCGCTCGTCGTTGATCATGTCGCGCACGCGCGAGCTGAGGTTGTTCATGACGTTCTCCTCGACCGGCGCCGTGCTGCCCTTCAACGAGATCGCCAGCGTCTTCGTGTCGATCGAGGCGAGCACCTTCTGCATCGCGCGCTTGTCGAGGTCGGCGAGGTTGCTCCAGGTGAACATGAACTCGCGGATCTCCGTGGCCATCTTCGCGTCGTCCTTGGCGAGACCTTCGAGGACTCCCTTCTCGACCGGAGGCTGCGAGAAGTTCAGCACCTCGGCGATCGTGCGCAGCCGCGCCGAAGGATTGGGCGAAACAGGTCCCGTGGCGATTTCGCGCACGCGCGCGTCGAGATCCTGAGCGATCGCAACGAGCGTCTCGATGCCCGGGGGAATCAAGTTCGCCATGCGCCGCACGACGGCCAGCGACTTGTCGACGTCCATCTGGCCGAGGATCTCGGCCGAGAGCGATGGATCGAGGTGAGCGAGGACGAGCGCGACGACCGGCTCGGTCTCGGCGGTCAACGCCTTCGAGATGAACTCGGCGGGCTGGTTCTCGATGGCCAGGAACGGCCGTTCGTGCAGCAGGCGCTGCTGGATCTTGTCGAACAACACCACGGCCTGTTGTTTGCCCAGCGTCTGCTCGAGCATCGCGTGCAGTTCGGCGTCCGAACGCACGCGCGCCGTCTTGGGCTTGCGCAGCGTCTTGATCAGGTCCTTCTCGACCTTCTTGATCGAGTCGGCGTCGGTCATCTCGGGCTCGAGGCGGCCCATGGCCTCGACCAGCTCGACGATCACGCGCTCGTCGATGTTCTTGAGCACGTTGGCCGCCGCCTCTTTGTCCAGGCTCATCAGGAACGCGGCGGCCCGCTGGGCCCCGCTCATCTCGCGCTTGCCGGGCATGGATCAGACCTTGGCCGCCGACTTCTCGTCGATCCAACGGGAGAGGATCTCGCCGACGCGCCGCGGGTCGCTGCGCACGAGCTCTTCGATCTGCGCACGGGCGAGCACCTCGGGGTCGACGCCGGCGTCGCCTTCGACGACATCTCCGTTGCGATCGGTCGAGCGCGCGCCGGCGAGCGTTGTTGCGGCGGCGGCGGCGGCGGCGCCCTTCTTCGAGCCCTTGAGGCTGGTGATCAGCAGGAACAGGAACACCAGCGCCGACGCGATCTCGACGCCGCGTTCGAGCAGCATCTCGAGCATGCGGCTGGGGCCTTCGTCCGTCGTCGCCACGGCGTCCGCGGCTTCGCCCTCTTCACCAGCGGCATCTTCAGGCTTCTCGGTGACAAAGGCCGTCGTCGTCACGCCGATGACGTCTAGGCGCTGCTTGTCGAAGCCGACCGCGGCCTCGACGATGCGCTGGATCTCCTGTTGCTTGGCGCTCAGGCTCTCGTCGAGCACGAGCGAAACCGACAGCCGTTCGAGCTTGGGCGTCGAGCGCACGGTCTGGGTGCGTTGACGCGAAGGCTGGAACACCTTGCGCTCGTCCTTGGTCGTGGCCGCGTTCGACGCAGCGCCCGAAGGCGAGCCGCCCGCCGCCGCGTTCTCGTTGCCGAAGCCCGCCACGCTGCTCGCGACGCCGGCTGCGCCGCCGACACCGGAGTTCGAGCCGCTGGGGGAGTTCGTGCTGCGCAGCTCGGTCTCGACCGCGACCGCCTCGGGGTCGAGCTTGTCGTCGATGATCGTGCTCTGGTCGTAGTTCCACTGCGACGTGACCGTCACGACCGCCTTGCCGGGCCCGTACGACTTCTCGAGCGCCTGGAGCGCCTTTGTCTCGAGCGCGGTGTCGTAGTTCGAGCTGTGCTCGAACAGCGTGCGCACGTCGCGATTGGAATCCTCGAGCGAAGCGGGGTCGTACAGCGTGCGACCGGCGGCGTCGGTGATCATCACGTTCTCGGCGGGGACGCCGAAGCGGTACATCACGAGCCGGGCCACGTTGCGCGCTTGTTCTGGCTCGAGGCCGAGGGCGCCCTTGAGCTCGAGCGCCACGGACACCATCACGGGTTTCTTGGCTCGCAGCGGAGAGCTCTCCGGCATCGAGGTGGTGACGGTCGCGTCGGCGACGAAGTCGAGGTGCTCGAGCAGGCGTTCGGCTTCCTGCCACTCGCGCTTCTGCATGCTCTGCGCGCGCTCGCCGGCGCTCATGAAGATCGTGGCGGCGCCGCCGGTGCTGGCGTCGATGCCCGAGGCCGGCTGCTTGAGCGCCTCGGCGAGCGCGACGGCGATCTGCGCCTGGTCGTACTGCTTGTCGTCGACGTAGATGGCGTACGGGCCGGGGAACGGGCTCACGCGGAAGCTGACGCCCGCGCCAGCCAGCGCCTTCTCCACGGCGACGCGTTCGTGGTCGGAGATCTCGGAGTACAGCGTGGTGTAGTGCGGCTGTCCGGAGAGATAGCCTCCGACCGCGAGCGCGGCGATCAACGCCAGCACGCTCAACGCGAGCGACACCTTGGTGCGGCTCGGCGCCTTGGCCAGTTGCTCCAACAGTCCGCGGAAGTCGAGGTTCATGCGTTAGCTCAGACCGTCATCCGCATCGTTTCGCGGTAGGCCTCGATGAGCTTGTTGCGCACCTCGAGGCTGAACTTGAACATCAATTCGGACTGCTTGAGCGTGGCGGCGACTTCGTGGAAGTCGCCCACCTTGCCCGCGAGCATGTCCAGGGGCAGTGCTTCGCTCGTGCGCGCGGCTTGATCGGCTTGGCGCACGCCGGCTTCGAGAACTTCCGTGAACGCGGGCGCGCCAGCAGGCTTCGCGTCGAGCGCCGCAATCTCCGCCGATGCGCCCTCGATGCGTTGCGCGTTCGCCTGAAGCGTGCGCAACGCGGCTTCGAGAGCCGCATTCGTCAGTGCGTTGCCTTGTCCAGCGCCGCGGATCATGGAAGTCGGTGTGGGTTACTCGTTGCCGGGTTCAGGAATCACTGCGCCAGCCGCAGGGCGCGGTCCGCCATGCGCACGAAGTTCTCTTGCACGTCGATGTTGGCCTCGTAGGCGCGCACCGCCGTGATCAGGTCCGCCATCTCGCGCGTGGCGTTGACGTTCGGGTACGTGACCCAACCGTTCTTGTCCGCGTCGGGATGACCGGGATCGAGGATGCGCTCGAAGCTCGAGATCTCGTCGTTCGTCACGCCGCGCACGCGCACGCCCGCGTTGACTTCGCGGCCGTCCTGCTGGCGCAGCAGGATCGGTTCGAACTCCACGACTTGACGCTTGTACGGGCCGCCCTCGGCCGTGCGCGTGACCGTCGAGTTGGCGATGTTGCGCGCGACCGTGTCGATGCGGATGCGCTCGGCCGACATGCCGGTCGCCGCGATCCGCATTCCGGAGAAGAGCTTGGATACGCCTTCCATGGATCACCGTCCGCTTTCGATGCTCGTACGGAGCATCTCGAAGTGGCTTTGCAGGATCGACGCGTACGTGTCGTAGAGCAGTCGGTTCTGACGGCCGGCGTTCAGCTCGAGTTCGAGGTTGACGTTGTTGCCGTTCTTGCTCGCCGGCGTCAGCGTGTCCTGCAGGAGCTGGGGCTGCACCTTCGCGAGGTCGCGTTGCCCCGAGTCGAGCGCGGAGCGCAGCTGTTCCTCGAAGCTCAGCACTTGGCGCTTGTAGCCGGGCGTAGATTCGTTCGCGACGTTGTTCGCGATGACCTTCCCGCGCTCGGTGGCGGCGCTCATCAAGCGCACCAGCAGCCCGACGTTGTTCGCGTCCACGTTCATGGCCGCCTCACGCAACCAGTCCGAGCTGGCGCCAGAGCTTCATCTTGTTCGACAGCGTGCGCGCCGAGACGCCCATGCGGCGCGCGGCTTCGGTCTTGTTGCCGCCCGTCGAAGCGAGCGTCTCGAGGATCGCTTCGCGTTCGATCTCGGCGAGCGGGCGGTTGGCGAGCGAGGCGGCGCTGACCGGCGCGGTCTGCGGACCGCCGGGCAGCACGCCGACCGGGCCGCTCGCGGCGCCGAACTGCAGGTCCGCGGGCTCGAGCGTCGCTCCGTGGCGCAGCACGACGGCGCGCTGGATCACGTTCTCGAGCTCGCGCACGTTGCCCGGCCACGACCACTGCATGAGCCGCTGTTCGGCGGCCGTCGACAGCGTGACGTTGTCCGCGCCGTGCTGACGGCCGTACGTCGAAGCGAAGAAGCGCGCCAGCGGCAGGATGTCCTTCGAACGCTCGCGCAGCGTCGCGACGTGGATCGGCAGGACGTGCAGGCGGTAGTAGAGGTCCTCGCGGAAGCGGCCCGCCTTCACTTCGGCGGCCAGGTCGCGGTTGGTCGTGGCGACGACGCGCACGTCGACCTTGATCGTGGTCGTGCCGCCGACGCGCTCGAACTCCTCTTCCTCGAGCACGCGCAGCAGCTTGGCCTGCAAGTTGGGGCTGATCTCGCCGATCTCGTCGAGCAGCAGCGTGCCGCCGTCGGCGAGCTCGAAGCGGCCTTCGCGCTGCTTGTGCGCGCCGGTGAAGGCGCCGCGTTCGTGGCCGAACAGTTCGCTCTCGAGCAGCGTCTCCGACAGCGCGGCGCAGTTGACGCGGATGAACGGTCCCGCGGCGCGCGTGGACTCGGCGTGGATCACCTGCGCGACGCGTTCCTTGCCGACGCCGCTCTCGCCGGTGATCAGCACCGTGCCCTTGGACTTGGCGATGCGCCGCGCCGAGCGCAGCGTTTCCTGCATCTGCGCGCTCTCGGCGATGACGTTGTTCGCGTCGCCGATGACCTCGCTGCGCAGGTACTGATTCTCGCGCTCGAGGCGCCGCGCGCGCTGCACGCGCTGGAAAACCAGCGAGAGCGTGTCGGCGGTGCAGGGCTTCATCAGGAAGTCCGCCGCGCCGCTCTTCATCGCGCGCACGGCGTTCTCGACCGTGCCGTGCGCGGTGATGACGACGCACGGCAGGCCGGGGATTTCCGCAGCGATGCGTTCGACGAGCTGCTGCCCGTCGGCGCCCGGCATGCGCAGGTCGGTGAGCACCAGGTCCGGCGCTTCGCGGCGCGCTTGTTCGAAGCCCTCGGCGCCATCGCGAGCGATGCACACTTGGTAGCCCAGGCTCTTGACGGCCTCGACGAGGAACTGGCGGGACAGGTTGTCGTCGTCGACGACGAGGATCTTGTGGATCGACATGAGTGGATTCAGGACAGGTTGGGGCGAGTGGGGATCACCAGGGCGATGGAGGCGCCGCCGAGCGGGCCTTGGTCAGGGACGATGCGCACGCGGCCGCCGTGGAGCGCCGCGATGCGATCCACGAGCGCCAGGCCCAGGCCAGTGCCTTCGGCGCGCGTGGTGAAGAACGGTTCGAGAACGCGCTGGCTGAGCGCGCGCGGAATGCCGGGGCCGGCGTCGTGCACGCGGATTTCGAGCGCGTGCTCGACTTGTTGCGCTTCGACGCGCACTGCGCCGCCCTTCGGCTGAGCTTGGAGAGCGTTGGCGACGAGGTTGCGCAGCGCTTGGCGCAGCTTGATGCGATCGCCGCCGAAGGCCGGCGCGGCGACGGTGCTCTCGATCGACCAGCGCTGGTCTTCGGGCGCGACGCGTGCATCACGGCGCGCCATGGCGACGGCGTCCTGCACCAGCTCGGCGGGCTCGATCGTCTCGAGCACCAGCTTCTCCGGGCTGGCGAGCGACATCATGCTGGTCAGGATCGCGTTGGCTTCGTCGACGCCTTGCACGATCAGTTCGGCCCAGTGGCGCGCGGAGTCGTCGTGCGCCAGCTTGTTCACCAGCAAGTCCGCGAAGCCCTTGGCGGCGCTCATCGGATTGCGCAGCTCGTGCGCGATGCCGCCGGCCATGTCGCCCAGGGCCGCGAGCTTGTCGAGCGCGTGCATGCGCTCGGACAGTTCGACGAGTTGCGTGCGATCGTCGAGGATTTCGACCGACTGCGCCCGACCCGTGGCGCGCGAGCCGCCGCGGATGCTCGAGCAGCGGCGCGCGACGACCGAGCGGGCGCCGTCTTCACGGAGCCATTCGTGTTGGCGCCAGCCGTCGGTGGCGGGAGCGACGCCCAGCAGCGGTTGGTCGCTGCCGAGCAACTGCTCGCGCTGCGCACCGAGCACGTTCAGCGCGGCGTCGTTGACGCGCACGATGCTTCCGCGGGCGTCGCGCACGACCACGCCCGTCGGAAGGGCGTCGAGCACGGCTTCGAGTTCGGCTGTGACCGCATCGAGTTGTTCGACCTTCCGGCCGAGCTCGCGGTTCGCGGCGGCGAGTTCGCTCTCGACGCGCTGGGCGCGCTCCTCGAGCGAGTGGTAGCTGCGCGCAAGGCTCGCGCCGAGCGTCGTCAGCTCGCGCACGGCGTGGTCAAGCTCCGATTCGGTGCGCGCCGCGGTCGGCGCGCGTTGGGCGGCGGTGCGGCTCACAGCTTGCTCGTTCCGGTTGCGGCCGAACCCGTGGCGGTCTTCGCACGCGTTTTCTGGAAGGCGATGCGCCACTGGAGGAACTCGAGGTCCTCCTTCGCGCGCTCCGAGGAGTAACCGCCGTCGGGGAGCGCGATGACCGCGTTGTAGGCCTTGATCGCGTCGGCTTCGCGGCCGAGCTTCTCGAGGCAGCGCGCCTTCCAGTACAGCGACTCGGCGTCCTGGCCGCTCTCGAGCGCCGCGAGGGCCTTGTCGTATTCGCCCTGACGGTAGTGCGCCCGACCGAGTCGCAGCGCGTCGGCGGCGTAGGTCTCACTTTCGAAGGCGGTCTTGGCGTTCGTCGGGAGCGGCTCCGTATTGGTCGCGACGCTGCGCGCCGTGTCGACCATCAGCTGACGCGGACGTTCGCCCAGCCGCCGGCGCAAGGCGTCGTCGAGGCCGACGGTCAGTTCAGCCTTGGTGAGCTGCGAGCTCTCGGGCGCGACGTCGAGCGTCGGGATGCGCGCCAACTGCGTGAGCTGCTGCGGCGTGGCCCTGTTCTCGAGGTTCTCGAGCTCGTCGAGCTCGCCCTGCAGCTTCGACACGACGCCGCGCAGATCGCTGAGCGCCGCATCGCGTGCCGCGCCGTCGCCGTTGCTCGTCGCGAGCGCGGGTTCGGTCACGTTGACCACATCCGCGATCGCGGACGGGTCGCGCTCGCGCAGCCGGCGCTCGATGCGACTGAGCTCCTCGAGCGACGCAACCGTGCGCTTGAGGGTCGCTTCGAGGCTGTCGTTGTGTTGCATGCCGAGCGTGAGCGCGGGCGTCACGAGCAACGTTCCCAGGACGGCGTTGATGGCGAAGTTGAAGCGCAGCATCAGATCTTTCCTCGGTAGGCTTCGATGGCGTCGGCGACACGGCCGGCCTGTTCGAGCAGGTCCGCAGCGAGCAGGTACAGCTCTTTGCGGGCCTGCGGGTCCTGGACAGTGGGCAGCGCGGTGCGCAGGAACGAGATCGCGGCGTCGACGTCGAGTTCGGCGGCGAGCGTCTGCGCGTACACGCGCTGGAAGCGCATTTGGTCTTCGGGGCTGAGCGCCGGCGTGAGCGGTTGGATGGCTTGAAGGGCCTTGAGCGCTTCGCCGCGCAGTCCCGAGCTGTACAACCGTTCGGCGCGCGCCAGTCGTTGCGGCGTCGTCGCCGACGCGAGGTCGGCTTCGTCGAGCGACAGTCGTTGGCGGGCTTCGCGCGTCAACTCCGGAAGCTCGCGTCCTTCGCGCTTGGCGAGCTGCGCGATGAACAGCGCGGCGAGCTCGTCGTCACTCTCCAGCGCCAGACGCGCCGCGCGTGAGTACGCCTTGGCGCGCTCGGCGCCGTCGGCGAGACGGCCGTACGAAAGCCAGGCGCGCGCGGCTTCGTCGCGCAAGCCAGCGGACTCGGACGCCGAGGCGCGCAAGGCGAGCGACTCGCGCTTGGTGGTCGCGAAACCCAGGCGATGGTCGACGTCGTCGAGCAAGGCCAGCGCCTCGCGGCCTTGGCCCAGACCGGCGAGCGCCTTGATGCGCACGTAGAAGCGGCGGCGTTCGTCGTCGACATCGGCGGCTTCCTCGATGCTCTCGAGCGCGTCGACCATGTAGAGCGCGCGCTCGAAGTTGCCGAGCTCGGCGACGCAGAACGCGAGCTCGAGCCGCGCGCGCGGCTCGTAGTCGTGCTCGCGCTCCAGACGCAGCAAGTCGGACAGTCGCTGCGCGGCGTCCTGCCACGCGCCCTCGCGCATCAGCAGGGCGCCGCTCTTGAACATCGACTGGGGGACCAGCTCCGAGCTCGGGTAGCGCTCGATCAGCGACTCGTAGTTGGCGCGCGCCGCGGCGTAGCGGTCGCGCTGCTCTTCGATGAGCGCCTGGCTGTGCACCGCGTCATCGGCGAGCGTGTGCTCGGGGAAATCGCGCAGCACGCGCAGATAGCTCGCCATCGCCGCTTCGCGCAGCGAGTCGACGCTTTCCGCCAGCTCCATCGATTCGCGCAGTTGCAGCGCCCCCTGGCGCACGTCGCCGCGCAAACCGACGCTGCCGAGCAGGAAGGCGAGCACTTGACGCAGCGGTCGACGGCGCAAGTCCGCGCTCACGAGCGTGCGCCGCCAGCTCGAATCCGCGCCGTCGATCGTCAGCTCGGCCTGCGCCGCGATCTCGCGCAGCACGTCGAGCAGCGGATCCTGGTCGGCGCGCACCGTCACGAACACCTCGCCGTCCTCGCGCTCGACCTTCACGGTCCAGCGCGTCACGGCGCCCGCGGGCGCGCTGAGCGCCGGCGACGATTCCTGGTTGGCCCGCACGCCGAAGGCGAGCAACGCGGCGAGAAGCAGCTTCATCGCACGCCTCCGCCGACGAGCGGGCTCGACTGGGCTTCGATGCGGTAGCTGTCCGCGATCAGGAAGCCCGCCTGCGCTTCGACTTCGCTGCGCGCAGGTTGTTCGATGCGGTCGATGACCGACAGCAATCCGTAGAGCATGCGGCGAGCGCGCTCGTGTTCGCCGCGCTCCATGCGTTGTTTGGCGACTTCGAGCGTGCGGAAGCCCTCGGGCAGCGCACCGAACACCGGCTCGGTTTCGAAGGCCGTGCGCTCGTTGCGGCGCGTCGACTCCGCGCGCAGCTCGCTGGTGGTGTCCACCATGTCGTGGGTCACGTCGAGCACCAGCTGCTTGACCGACTGCACCGACGTCCACGCGACCACGATCAGCGTCACGTTGACCATCACGATTCCAGCCAGCAGCGCGGCGGCGAGCGGCGACATGCTGACCCGTTGGTGGATGACCGTAGGCGTCGGAGCGCCTGCGACGGCGTTCGCGGCGACCGGCGCAGCCGCGACAGGTTTCGGCGTAGGCTTGACGGCCGGCTCGGGCGCGGGAGTGGCCGATGCGGGCTGCGAAGCTCGAGCAGCCGGCGGCGTCGCGCTCGACTTGTTCGCGCTGGCGGGCGCGGCCGGTTGTTCCGCCGGCTTCGTGGCCGCGCGCGGCACTTCGCTCGCGACGTTGCCCCTGGCGGCGTCGACCGCCTCGAGCACGGCGTCGAGCTCGTCGTTGAGCGCGTCCTTCTGCTTCTTCGCGCCGAGCAGCTCGTCGAAGTCGAACAGGTCCTCATTCGTCTCCACCGGCGCAGGAGACGCGGCCTTAGGCCGCGGCGCGGCCGGCTCACCACTCGAGGATGCGAACTGATCGAAGCTCATGATGGCTCTAGCGCGGCGTGGGTCACGCGGCGGCGTTGTCCTCGTCGACGCGGATCGACAGGCAGGTCGTGTCCTGCGCGCATATGCGCACATCGAGCACGGCGTTCATGCGCACCGCGTCGCGGCGCGCGAGCGTGAGCCCGAGTTCGAGCGCGGCGCGGCGGCTGGGCGACAGCTCGTCTTCGAGGCCCGCGGCCGTGCTCTGTTGCGCGACGATCGAGAACGTCGCGGAGTGTCCTTCGCAGCGCGTCGAGAGCAGCACCGTCTCGTGCGTCGTGGCGAGCACGTACTCGAGCAGGCGCGCCAGGCAGTCGGCCAGCAGCGACCCGTCGACACGCAGCGTGTTCGGGCCGGTCGGCCGCGCCAGGCGAACACGCGCGCGCTGCTCGTAGCGCTGGCGGCGCAGCGCGGCCTCGACGATCTCCTCGAGCGAGCAGGTCAGCGGGGCCAGCGGGCGCGGGGCGGCGAGCTGCATGAGCGCTTCGACGTCGTGCGACATCGAGAGCACTTGGTCGAGCGCTCCGTTGAGCTTGAGCGCACGCGGGTCGTCGGCGCGGAACTCGCTCGCGAGCGTTTCCATCGAGGTGCGCAGCGCGCTGAGCGGACTGCGCAGGATCTGGGTCATCGTCAGGCCGATGTCCGGCGCGACCGTAGGCTGGGTGGAGGGCGTCATGTGTGGTGGGGGCCGGCTGGAACAGCTGGCGAACCTGAGCCCACTTCGGCGACGGCGCCTTTTTCCTTGAACCCCCCGCGCGCACCAGCGCAGCTTTTTCCCATCTGGGAAAATCGCGCGCTGCAGGCCGGATTTTCTGACTTTGCGGCCCGCGCGGCCGCGGGTCGGCGGCCGAGCCGGCTCAGGACAGCCGCAGCGCCCGCAGCTTGTCGTGCAAGGTCGAGCGGTGGATGCCGAGCACCGCGGCGCAGCGGCTGACGTTGCCGCCGCATTCGGCGAGCACACGCTCGATCAGCGCGGCTTCGACGGCCGCCAGGCTGCGGTGGCCCAGGGGCAGTTGGTGCTCTCCGCCCTCGCGCTGCGCGCCGCCCAAGCTCGGCGGCTCGACGTGCTCGCGCTCCAGTGGGCCATCGCCGGCGAGCAGCAGCGCGCGTTCGATCCACAGCGCCAGCTCGCGCTCGCCGCCATTCCACGGCAGACGCTCGAGCACCTCGAGCGCTTGCGCCGTGAGGCGCGCGGGATCGTGGCCGCCCGCTTCGAGCAGCTCGCGAACGCGCGTGGAAACTTGTTCGCGGCGCTCCGCGAGCGGCGGCGTGCGCAGGGAGTGTCCGTCGAGCGCTTCGTACAGCTCGTCCACGAGCTTGCCGTTCGGGTGCAGGTCCCGCGGCGGCGCTTCGAACAGCAGCACGGTGTGCGGGGCGCCGCTGGGAGCGGAGCGCCACGTGCGGATGCGCGCGGCCAAACGCGCTTGCGCGGCGGGGCTGGCCCGTTCGGCGGCGAGCACGGCCAGCGTTCCGTGACGCGCCGCTTCACAGGCGCGCCGCGCAGTTTCTTCCAGGTCGAGCTGAGCACTATTCAATACGACAAGCGCGGCGCTCGAGCGCGGGGATTGGGCATGCAGCTCGCGTGCGATGCGCTCGAGGTTCGCCCCGCGGCCGGCGTGCACGCTCAGCACGCGCTGCGTTGCGCGCGCCGCCTGGCGCGCGTCGTCGGCGCCGCAGGCGCGCAGGAACAAGAGCTCGAGGTCGGGCATCCAGGCCGCTTCATCGAACGCCCCGGCCGCGAACTGTCGGCGCGCTGGGCCAGCTGCGCCGCGCCGTTGCGATTTTCGCACGAGGAACAGCTTCAGCGATTCCCGGGTCCTCCGAGAACCCTCCCGTGCCGCCGGCGGCGAACCCGCGGACGGCGCAACAGCGACTCCCGTCCAAACCACTCCTGTCGCGGACTCTCGACCATGGGACTTCGGGTCAACACCAACCTCGCCTCGCTGAACGCGCAGCGCTCCCTGAGCGCCGTCAGCACCAGGCTGCAGGGCAACTTCAAGCGCCTCTCGAGCGGTCTGCGCATCGCGACCGCCGCTGACGACGCGGCCGGCCTGGGCATCTCCGAGCGCATGCGCTCGCAGATCCGCAGCTACGGCGCGGCAGCGCGCAACGCGCAAGACGGCATCTCGCTCGTGCAGACGGCGGAAGGCGCCCTCAACGAAGTGAACGGCATCTTGAACCGCATGCGCGAGCTGTCGATCCAGGCGGCCAACGGCACGCTGACGACGACCGATCGCCAGACGCTCGACACCGAGTACCAAGAGCTGATCGCGGAGATCGCGCGCATCGCGAGCACCGCCACGTTCAACGGCGTCGAGCTGCTCGACGGTTCGACCACCGCGCTCGACATCCAAGCCGGCATCAACCAGACCGAGACGATCACGGTCTCGCTGCAGGAGTCGAGCACGACCGCGCTCGCGCTTGGCACGCTCGACATCACGACCATCGCCAACGCGACCACTGCGCTGGCGGCGATCGACACCGCCGTCGACGCGGTGACCACGGCGCGCGGCGCGCTCGGTTCCGCGCAAAACCGGCTGCAGTCGGCGATCTCCAGCATCACCAACGCGCAGGAGAACCTAGCCGCCGCCGAGAGCCGCATTCGCGACGTCGACGTCGCGACCGAGACCGCGGACCTGACGCGCAACTCGATCATGCAGCAGGCCGCCGTCTCGGTGCTGGCGCAAGCCAACGTCCAGCCCCAGCTCGCCCTTCGCTTGCTGCAGCAGTGATTCAAGCGTCGCCCGCGCGTTCGGGATAACGCGCGGGCGACGCGAGCTCTGACGAGCTCAAAAAAAAACGGCCTGGAGGCCGTCGCTGTGGGGGGGCGCCGCGAGGCGCTCCCCCGATCCAGCGCGCCGCACCGCGGCACTGCCTCAGCACTCGCGTTCTTTCGCAAACCCTCGATCGCTCACTCGCACGCCGCCTCATGCGCAGCCTCCGCTGCGCGCGGCGAGCGAGCTCCGCGACCTCGAACCGTCTTCGCCGCTCTCCAAAAGAGCGATGGCCCGCGCGTGCAATCGCGAGCCGTCGCTGGAGAGCGCCAGGCCTGCGCGCTCGTGCCACAGCTGCGCGGCCTCTGCGGTCGGACTCGAGCGTCGCGGACCCCTTCCATCCGGCGTTCCCTCGCCGGGCGGCCGCGCGCTGGGAGGCGCGCGGTGTCTTCGGGCTCCGCCTCTGGCGCTCTGCGCTTGAGAACGAGCTCGTCCCTCAATACCTCAGCTACCAAGGACGACAGCAATGGGACTTCGTGTAAATACCAATATCGCGGCGCTTACGGCGCAGCGAAACCTCGCCAGCGTGTCTGGACGATTGTCGGGAAACTTCTCTCGACTCTCTTCGGGTCTGCGCGTCGCCACCGCGGCTGACGACGCCGCAGGTCTGGGCATTTCCGAACGCATGCGCGGTCAGATCCGCTCCTTCACGGTCGCCAGCCGCAACGCGCAGGACGGCGTGTCGCTGACGCAGACTGCGGAAGGCGCGCTGCAAGAGGTCAACAACAACCTCATCCGCATGCGCGAACTGGCGGTGCAAGCCGCCAACGGCACGCTCACCACGCAGGACCGCCAGACGCTCAACACCGAGTTCCAGGCGCTGATCACGGAGATCGGCCGCGTCTCGGGCCAAGCCACCTTCAACGGCGTCGCGCTGCTCGACGGAAGCACCACCTCGCTCGAACTCCAAGTTGGCACGAACGCCAACGAGACCATTCAGGTCGCGCTCAACGACATGACGACGACGACGCTCAACATCCTCGGCGAGGACATCACCACGGCGGTCAACGCCGGGGCCGTGATGACGATCGTCGACAACGCCATCGACCTGGTCACCGAGGCGCGCGGCGAACTGGGCGCGGCCCAGAATCGCTTGACGAGCTCGATCGCTTCGATCCTGAACACACGCGAGAACCTGTCCGCGGCAGAAAGCCGCATCCGCGACGTGGACGTCGCCATCGAGACCTCCGACCTGACGCGGAACTCGATCTTGCAGCAGGCCGCCGTGTCCATCTTGGCGCAGGCCAACACGCAGCCGCAGCTCGCGCTGTCGCTGCTGCAAGGCTAAGGAGCGGCCCGCCGCCGCGCGCGCCTGGGCCGCAGGTCCGCCGCGCGTCGCCGCCCGCCCGTGCGCTCCCGCGCGCCGTCGGTCCAGAGCCTTGAGCGCTCTGCCCTGCCGCCCGCGCCCCAAGTTCATCCGAGCATCCAGCCTTCGCCGGTTCCGAATCACGTGCGGACTGTCCGCAACGGTCGGGATGAAGCCGCGGCGCGAGGCGTGAAGCGGAAGCTTTGGATCTGCATCGCAACGGCTTCAGTCTGACACCAAGGAAACTCTCAACATGGGACTTCGAGTCAATACCAACGTTGCCGCGCTGACGAGTCAGCGCAACTTGGGCGCCGTCACCGGACGGCTCCAAGGCAACTTCGCGCGCCTGTCTTCGGGCTTGCGAATCGCGACGGCGGCGGATGACGCTGCAGGCCTCGGCATCTCCGAGCGCATGCGCGGCCAGATCCGCTCGTACATGGTCGCGGGCCGCAATGCTCAGGACGGCGTGTCGCTCGCGCAGACCGCGGAAGGCGCTCTGCAAGAAGTGAGCAACAACCTGACGCGTATGCGTGAACTGGCGGTGCAAGCTTCGAACGGCACGCTGACCACGGCGGACCGCGCGACGCTCGACACCGAGTTTCAGGCGCTGATCACCGAGATCGAGCGCGTCGCCGGTGAGACGTCGTTCAACGGCGTGGAACTGCTCGACGGCGTGAACACGGCGGGCCTGGACGTCCAGGTCGGCGTGGACGCTGGCGACGTGATCAACGTCGGCCTGGCCGACGCGACGTCCAGCGGCCTGGGCGTTGACACTGCGGCGGTCGACACCGTCGCCAACGCCGGTCTTGCGCTGGCTGCGGTCGACAGCGCGATCGAAAGCATCTCGACGGCTCGCGGCAGCCTGGGCGCGTCCCAGAACCGCTTGACCAGCGCGATCGCGTCGATCTTCAACACGCGCGAAAACATCTCGGCCGCCGAGAGCCGCATTCGCGACGTCGACGTGGCGATCGAAACCGCGGACCTCACGCGTAACTCGATCCTCCAGCAGGCTGCGGTAAGCGTTCTCTCCCAAGCGAACGTTCAGCCCCAGCTCGCCTTGTCGCTGCTCGGCTAATCCCCGCGCAGCCACGCAACGGCCGGGTCCCGTTTCCCCGTCCCCTCCCACGGGGCCCGGCCAAGCCTTTCTCCTTCCTCGGCCCGACGGCTGAGGGGGCCAAACGAAGGGACAGGCACAAGAGCCCTGTTCAGCCGAGCGCTGGACGGGGCTCTTTGTTTTTTCGCGGACGGTGGCGCTGCAGGACGGCGCCGGTTGGCGCCGCGCGGAGAGTTCGCGGGTTGGCGGACTCTGTGGCCCAGCTCAGCGCACCGAAGCGGAGCCATGCGAGCTCGCCGTCGCCCGCGCTGCAGCGCACGCGCTCGCGCTCCGCCCGATTGCGCTCGCGCTGCTCAGCGCCCGCCGCGTGCGCAGTTCTCTGCGCCGGCGGGAAGTTTCTTCGCGAACGCGCCCACGTTCCAGCCTTCCTAAGGCCGCGCAGGGCCGTCGGGCGCGGGTGGCTGGACCTTCGAGCGCGGTCGAGCTCAGCCGGCATCGGCGAGGCCATTTAGGAAGTTGTATTTCGTCAAGAAGGCCCGCGAGCGCTCCCGATGTACAGCGCGCCGCAAGGCGTGGGGGGGCAGGGTGAGCGGGGACCGGACGGGCTCCGCGCGCACGAGCCATCTCACTGTTCTCTGTGACCTTTTGGCGCCGGTTCCACTCGCCACGAGCTCGAGCTTCGAGCCAGAGCGTGATCCGGTGCGAGCCCGGCGGATCCCCTGAGCTGACGCCGTGGGCTCGACCCCGACTCCAAGCAGCGCGTGCCGCGCCGCTCGGACGTGCACGTCGCGCCCCCCCCTGCAGCCGTCCGCTTGGGTCCCCTGGCCCTACGGAACCAACCAAGGAAAGAAGAAAATGGGACTTCGCGTCAACACCAACGTCGCTGCGCTGACCAGTCAGCGCAACCTGGGCGCCGTAACCGGCCGCCTCCAGGGCAACTTCGCCCGACTCTCTTCGGGTCTTCGCATCGCCACCGCGGCCGACGACGCCGCAGGTCTGGGGATCTCCGAACGCATGCGCGGTCAGATCCGCTCCTTCACGGTCGCCAGCCGCAACGCGCAGGACGGCGTATCGCTCGCGCAGACCGCGGAAGGCGCGCTGCAAGAGGTCAACAACAACCTCAACCGCATGCGCGAGCTGGCGGTGCAGGCCTCGAACGGAACGCTCACGACGGCGGACCGCACGACGCTCAACACCGAATTCCAGGCGCTGGTCACCGAGATCGAGCGCGTCGCCAGCGAAACCTCGTTCAACGGCGTGAATCTGCTCGACGGCACCAACACGACGGGCCTGGACATCCAGGTCGGCATCGCGTCGGGCGACACGATCAACGTCAGCCTCGCCAACGCAACCTCGTCGAACCTCGGCGTCGACAGCTCGGCGATCGACACGGCTGCGAACGCTGGGTCGGCCTTGGCTGCCATCGACACGGCGATCGACACGGTCACCACGGCGCGCGGTGAGCTGGGCGCGGCCCAGAACCGACTGACGAGTTCGATCTCGTCGATCCTCAACACGCGCGACAACCTCGCGGCCGCCGAGAGCCGTATCCGCGACGTCGACGTGGCGATCGAAACCGCGGACCTCACGCGCAACTCGATCCTGCAACAAGCCGCGGTGAGCGTGCTGTCGCAGGCCAACGTGCAACCCTCGCTCGCGCTGAGCTTGCTGGGTTGATCGTCTAGAGCACGGCCACCCCCCCCCCGGGTCGGTCGGAAGAAGAGCGGCTGGCGGCGTGTGGTAGCGCCCGTCGGCCGAAGTTTCGCGCAGGCCCCGCGCAGGCGGGGCCTGCGCATTTTCGCGTGCGTGGCCTGGAGCGACTCCAGCGCCCGCATGCGCCGCCGGGTGCGGCGCACGCAAGTCTTGGATTCGACTCGGCGCGGCGCCGCTTCGGAGATCGGCGGCGAGCGTCGCTCCGCACCTTGCCCATGGCCCGATTCCGTCCGGCGGTTTCGGTTGCTCCCTCGCGACGGTGCAACGTACGGTGCGCGCGCAGAACATGGGGGCCGCAAGCAACGAGCTCCACCGACCCAGCCCCGGCTCACGCGCGTTCGCGGCCGTGGCGTGCCTCGCCGCGTGGGGCGTTTTCGCACTGCTGCTCGTCGCACTCGCGCGCCACCCGTTTCCGTGGCAGCTCTCGCGCGCGTGGGCGCCTGCGCTGGGGCTCGAGTTCGCCTTGCGCGTCGACGGACTGTCGGCGCTGCTGCTGCTGCTCATCACGGGCGTCGGCGCGTGCGTGTTCACCTACGCCGTCGGCTATCTGGCCCACGACGCGCGCCGCACCCGCATCCTCGCGCTGCTCTCCCTGTTCCTGATCGCGGTGGCGGGCTGCGTCAGCGCGGACAACGTGCTGCTGCTGTTCCTGTGTTGGGAGGCGACGAGCGTGCTGTCGTTCCTGCTCGTCGGCACGAACCACCAGGACGAGGACGCGCGCAAGTCGGCCCAGCAGGCGCTGTTCATCACCGGCGTGGGCGGACTGTTCCTCTTGGCCGGATTGCTGTTGCTCGTGCAGCTCGGCGGCAGCCAATCGCTGAGCGCCTTGCTCGCCCGAGGCCCCGAGCTGGTCCACGAGCCGCTGTTCCCCTGGGCCTTCGCCGCGCTGGTCATCGGCTGCATGACCAAGTCCGCGCAGTTCCCGTTCCACTTCTGGCTGCCCAACGCGATGGCCGCGCCGACGCCCGTGTCGGCTTACCTGCACTCGGCCACGATGGTGAAGCTGGGCGTGTACTTGCTCGCGCGGCTGCACGTCGGCTTCGGCGCCTGGCCGGGCTGGGCGCTCACGCTCGTGCCGATCGGCGCGCTGACGGCGACCTGGGCGATGGTGCTGGCGCTGCGCGAGCGCGATCTCAAGCGCATCCTGGCGCGCTCCACCGTCGGCGCGCTGGGCACGCTCGTGATGTTGATCGGGCTGCCCGGAGAAGGCGCGGCGCTCGCCACGGTCGCCTTCCTGCTCGCGCACGCGCTGTACAAGGCGCCGCTGTTCTTCGTCGCGGGCAACGTCGACCACGCGGTGGGAACGCGCATCATCGACCGGCTCGGCGGCTTGCGCGACGTGCTGCCGTTCACGGCGGCCGCGGCGTTGCTCGCCGGCGTGTCGATGGCGGGCGTTCCGCTGTCGTTCGGCTACCTCGCCAAAGACGCCATCAAGGCGGCCAAGTCGGGCAGCGACACGTTGCCTTGGCTCCTCACCGTCGCGCAGTCCAGCCGTCTGGTCGCGGCGCTCTCCGTCGCGGTGGCGGCGGTGGCGGCCGTGCGTGTGTTTTGGAAGCACCCCGGCGTGAACGAGCACTGCGACGCACGCGAGGGCGGCGTGTTCATGGTGTTGCCGCCGCTCGCGCTCGCGTCCGCGGGAATCGTGTTCGGCCTGTTTCCCGGCTTGATCGAGCCGCTGCTCGCGCAGGCGGCCGGGGCGATGCTGCCCGGCGGCGCCGCCGAGCCGCTGACGCTCGGCCAGGGAGGCTCCGAAGTGCTCGGCGCCGCGGCCCTCGCGCTGGCCCTGGGCGCGCTGGCCTACTTCGCCTGGGATCCGCTGCACGCCCTGCTCGAGCGGCGGTTGTTCAACGATCGTTTCGCCCTGGCCGGCGTGTACCGCGCGGCGCTGCACGGACTTCCCAGGCTCGCGGCGCTGTGCACACGCTCCGTGCAGCACGGCCGCCTGCCCGAGTACCTCGCGCTCGTCGTGGCGCTGGCGATCGTGCCGATCGCCGCGGCGGTGTGGAGCGCCGACAGCGTCGACCTCGGTCCGCTGCCGGCGCCCGAGCTCGCCCACGCCGGGGCCGCCGCGCTCATCGCGGCTGGCGCGCTGTCGGCCTGCTTCGTCACCAGCCGTCTGTTGCTGCTGCTCGCCAGCGGCCTGGTCGGCTACGGCAGCGCGGTGTTGTTCCTCTTCAGCGGCGCACCCGATCTGGCCTTCACGCAGTTCGTGGTCGAGTCGGTGTTCGTGGTCGTCGTGGCCTCGTCGCTGCTCGCCATGCGGCGCGTCACGCACCTGCGCAGCGTCGTCGAGCCCCGCATCCGGCCCCTCGCGGCCGTGCTCTCGCTCGCGTTCGGCGCTGCGATCGCCGCACTCGTGCTGTGGGTCGGCGCGCAGCCGTTCGACGCCGCGACGAGCGAGTACTTCAAGGGCGCCGCCCTCCCGCAGGCGCACGGTCGCAACGTGGTGAACGTCGTGATCGTGGACTTCCGCGGGCTCGACACGCTCGGCGAGAGCGCGGTCGTGCTGTTCTCGTTCCTCGCTGCGCTGCCGCTGCTCCAGGCGCTGCGCGGCACGCGTGGGAGGACCCAGACGTGAAGTTCGCGGGCGATGTGCTGCTGCGCAACGTGTGCAGCCGCGTGTACGTGCTGGCGCTGCTCGCCTCCGTGTGGATCCTGCTGCGCGGACACAACGAGCCGGGCGGCGGCTTCATCGGCGGACTCGTCGCCGCTGCGGCATCGATCGCGCTGGCCATGGCCTTCGGCGTCCAACGCGCGGCGCGGCGTTTCCCGTTCCGCGCGCCGGTGCGCTGCGGGGTCTTGGGCGTACTGATCACGGTCGCCAGCGGCGCGCCGGCGCTGTGGCGCGGCGAAGCGTACCTGACCCATCCCTGGTCGAAGCTCGAGTTCGGTCAGTTCGCGCTCGACGTGTCCAGCGTGCTGGTCTTCGACCTGGGCGTCTATCTGTGCGTCTGGGGCGCGCTCGGCGGGCTCGCACTCGAGCTGCTCGACCTCGACGCGCCGAGCGACGCCGCGAGCCGCGCTCCGCAGGATGCGTCGGAGGACCAGCCGTGATGCTCGCGGTTGCTCTGGCGCTCGCCGTCACCTGCGCGGCCGGCGCGTACCTGGCGACGTCGCGCGACGTGCTGCGTGCGGTGATCGGCTTGTCGCTGCTCGGCAGCGCCGTCAACCTCGTGCTGCTCGCGGCCGGACGCCTGGCGTCGAGCGCGCCGCCGATCTTCGTCGAGGGCCAGAGTGAGTTCGGCGCGGTCGCCAATCCTCTGCCGCAGGCGCTGGTGCTCACCGCGATCGTGATCGGATTCGCGTTGACGTGCTTCACGCTCGTGCTCGTGCTGCGCCTGATCCAGTTGGCGCGGGTGGACGACGCGCTGCACTTGCGCCTCGCGGAGCCGCTCGCGCAGGACCCCGTCAAGCCGCCCGTTGAGCCGGACGAACTCGGCGAACCGCGAGACGGCGCCGCGGCGCAGCGCGCGGAGGGGGAGCGGTGCTAGCGCTCGCGCCGTTGCTCGTGCCGCTCGTGACGGCTCTTCTCACCGCGCTCGCGGCCTCGCGCCCGCGTGTGCAGTGCGCGCTGAGCTTCGCTGGGTCGTTCACCTTCCTCGCGGCGGCGGCGCTGCTGCTCGAGCGCGTCCACGCTGGCCAGACGCCGCGCATCGCCTTCGGCGGCTGGCCGGCTGAGCACGGCATCGTTTTCGCCGTCGACCGCCTCGGCGGACTGATGGTGTTCGTGACGGCGCTGATGGGCTTGGCCACGTTGCTGTACGCCGAGAGCGACGTCGACGCGCCGCGGCGAGCGCCGTACCTCGCACCGCTGGTGCACGGGCTGCTCGCCGGCGTCGCGGCGTCGTTCGCCACCGCGGACCTGTTCAATCTGTACGTGTGGTTCGAGCTGATGCTCGTGTGCGCTGCGGGCCTGCTCGTGCTCGGCGGGCGCCTGCGTCAGTTGGACGGCGCGCTCAAGTACCTCGCGCTCAACCTGCTCGGCACGCTGCTGCTCTTGGTCGGCGTCGGGATGGTCTACGGGCTCACGGGGCGCCTCGCCTTCGACGAACTGCGCTCGGCCAGCGAGCACGTCGCGGCCGGTCCGCTGAGCGCCGCCTTCGGTCTGCTCGTGTTCGCGCTGCTGCTCAAATCCGGCGCGTTTCCGCTGTTCTCCTGGTTGCCCGCGGGCTACCCGACGCTCCCCGCGCCCTTGCTCGCCCTCTTCGCGGGCCTGCTCACGAAGGTCGGCGCGTACGCGATCCTGCGCCTCGCCGCGGACGTGATCCCGCGCGCGCCGACGCTCTACGACGGTGCGTTCTCGACGGCGCTGGGTTGGATCGCTGCGGCGACGATGCTCACCGGAGTGCTCGGCGCCGCCTACCACTGGGACCTGCGCCGCATCCTGGCCTTCCACATCGTGAGCCAGATCGGCTACATCCTGCTCGCGATCGCGCTCGGGACGACGGCCGGCGCGTCCGCGGCGATCTTCTACACGGTCCACCACATCGTCGTGAAGGCGAACCTGTCCCTCATCGCGGGTTTGATCGCGAGCACGACGGGCAGCTACGACCTGCGGCGCTCGGGCGGCGTGCTCGCGGCGCGGCCGTGGCTCGCAGCTCTGTTCGCCGTGCCGGCGCTGTCGCTCGTGGGCATCCCGCCGTTCTCGGGCTTCTGGGCGAAGTGGCTGGTGCTGCGCGAGAGCTTCGCGCTCGGGCGCTACGCCTGGGCCGTTGTGGCGCTGCTCGTGAGTGCGCTCACGCTGTACTCGGTGGCCAAGGTCTGGCTCGAAGCGTTCTGGAAGCCGCGACCCGAGCAACTCGACTCCAACGCGAGTGCGCAGCCGCGCGCGGCGCGTCCGGCGCTGGCGGCTTGCGCGTTGCTCGGTTTGGTGACGCTCGCGCTCAGCTTCGCTCCGCAGACCCTGGCCGAGTTCGCGGACGCGGCCGCGTCGGCGCTGCGCGCTGGAGGCACGCCGTGATCGGCCGCTGGCTGCTGCGGGCGCGCGCCGTGCTCGTGCTGTTCGTGCGCTTCGCCGTCGCCGTAGTCGTCTCCGGCGTGACGACCCTGCGCATCATCCTCTCCGAGCAACCCGGCGCGCGCGCCTGCTTCGTGCGCCTCGAGTTCGCTCCGCTGTCGGAGACCGGCGTCACGTTGCTCGGCGCGCTCGTCACGCTCACGCCGGGCGCGACCGCGATCGACATCGACCTGCAGCGTCGCGAACTGACCTTGCACTTGCTCGACGGTTCGGATCCGCAGGCTGTCGCCGCGCAGATCCGCCGCGACTTCGAGCCGCACCTCGTCACCTTGTTCGGGAGCTCCGCGCCGTGATCGCACCCTGGTTGCTCGCGGCGCTGCTCGCGCTGATCCTCGCCGCTGTGGCGCTCGCCTTCGCGCGCGTGCTGCGCGGGCCGACGCAGTCCGATCGCGTGGTCGCGCTGGATGTGGTTTTCGCCGGCGGCATCGCGCTGTGCGTGGTCGCTGCACTGGCCGCGCAGCGCACGGTCTACCTCGACGTCGCGCTCGGTCTGGCGCTGGTCGGGTTCGTGGGAACGCTCGGCTGGGCGCGGCTGGTCCAACGTTCGCGGCGCGACGCAGGAGAACGCCGATGAGCCTCGCCTCGCTGCTCGCCGCGGCGCTGCTGCTCGCGGCCGCGTTCGTGCTGCTGGTCGCCGCGGTCGGCCTGTGGAAACTGCCCGATGCGCTCGCGCGCCAGCACGCCGGGACCAAGGCGGCGACGCTCGCCCTCTCTGCGCTCGCTGTGGGCGCCGCGCTCGCGGCGTGGGACAGCGCCTGGACCGTTCGACTGTTGACGTTGCTCGGGCTGCTTGTTGCGACGCTGCCAGCTGCGTCGCACGCGCTCGCGCGGGCGGCTGTGCGCGAGAACGTCGCGCCGCAGGAACTCGAGCGCGCCAAGCGCCTGTGAGCGGGCCGGCCCGGCCCACGCCGCGGCGGGAAAGTTTTTCCGCGCGACGTGCGGCACGTGGGCCGCGCAAGCGCGCAAGTTCGGGCTAACCCCGCGTCCGGGATGCGCCGATAACCCCCCGCAGCTCTCCGCCGAGAGCTCCATCACGAGTCGCAACATGCCGTCACAGATCAGCATCGGAGGACTGGGCAGCGGCCTGGACACCAACGCCATCATCAGCGCGTTGCTGCGGGTCGAGCGCATTCCCATCGAGCAGCTCGAGGCCCGCAAGAGCAGCGAGCAGAAGAAGATCGACCTGATCGGCACGTTCCGCGGGCTGGTCGATGGCCTGCGCAACAAGGCCAACGGCCTCGGCACGCTGAATGGCCTGCTCTCGTACAAGGTCACGGCGAGCGAGCAGGGCATCGCCAACTTCAGCGCCAGCGGCGCCGCCGTGGCGGGCACGCACACGCTCGAGGTCCAGTCGCTCGCGACGACCGATCGGTGGGCCTTCAACGGCGTGAGCGACCCGACCACGGACCTGGGGACGGTCGACGGGCAGACGGTGAGCTTCACCTACGACGGCCAGAACTACAGCGTGGCCCTCGACGCCGCGGATTCCTCGCTGAACGAGGTCGCCTCGGCCATCAACACGGCCGCCGACGACAAGGTGCGCGCGAGCGTGGTCAACACGGGCACCACGGCCGCGCCGAGTTGGCAGCTGGTCCTGACGGCCGAGGACACCGGCGCCGACTTCCGCATCAGCAACCTGACCAGCACGGTCGCTGGCCTCACGATCAACGGCGCGGGTCCCAACGGGCAGGGTGTCGCCCAAAGCGTCAACAACCTGACCGTCGGAACCAACGCGGTGGCCGTGATCGACGGCCTGACGGTGCAGCGCACGACCAACGACTTCAGCGACGTGATCGCCGGCGTGTCGATCTCGCTGCTCGACGCCCAGCCGGGCACGAGCGTGCAGTTCACCGTCGAGAGCGACAAGTCGGCCGTGAAGGGCAAGATCAAGGAGTTCGTCGACGCCTACAACGAGGTCGTCAAATTCATCTCCAAGCAGAACAAGTACGACGAAGAGACGGGCGCCGGCGGCCCGCTGTTCGGCGACAACGCGCTGAACACGATCCAGCGCACGCTGCGCACGCAGCTGTTCGGACAGAGCGCGGCGCAGGTGGCGGCCGACACCTCGGGCTACGGCAGCTTGCGTCTGCTCGGCGTCGAGCAGCAGGCCGACGGCACGCTCAAGATCAACGACACGAAGATGAACGAGAAGATGGACGCGGACCTCGACGCGTTCGCCGACTTCTTCGTCGACCGCGACGGCTTCGACAACAACGGCGCGGCGATCGGCACCGACCGCTACTACTTCGACACCACCGCCGACACTGGCTTCGGTGACGACCTGGCGCGTGCGATCGACGCCGTCGTGCGCAGCTACGGCAACACGTCGGGCCAGTTCACCAAGGGCCTGTTCGACGGCCGCGTCGACTCGCTCAAGGCCAACATCAAGACCTACGACTCGCGCATCGAGCAGCGCGAAACGCGGCTGGAAAAGATGGAAGCGCAACTCGTGGCGCGCTTCGCCTCGCTCGAATCGCTCATGGCTCGTCTCCAGAGCCAGAGCGCGTACCTCAACCGTTGAACGTCCCCCCGAGTCCGAACACCCGATGAATCCGCGCGACGCCGCTTCGGCTTACCGAGAGTCTTCGATCGAGAACGCCCCGCCGATCAAAGTGGTGCGCATGCTCTACCAGGGCGCGCTGCGCTTCCTCGAGCGCGCCGAGGCGCAGAGCGTCGACCCGGCGAGCGCGCAGTACCTCTACTTGCTCGCGCGCAGCGAGGCGATCGTCGCCGAATTGCGGCTCGCGCTCGATCCCAAACACGCCCCGCAGATCGCGGAGAACCTCGAGCAGCTGTACCTGTTCTGCGAGGAGCGCCTGCGCGACGCGGGCCTCCAGAAGTCCAAGGCAGCGCTGCCTGAAGTGCGCAAGGTGCTGACCGATCTGCTCGACGCCTGGCAACGCGTCGAAGTGAGCACGCGCTGACGGGCATGGACGCCGCCGAACGTTGCGAACGCCAGCTCGCGGCGCTGCTCGACGAGCTGGCGCGACCGTCGCTCGGCGGTGCGGCGCTCCACGCGCGGGCACAGTCCTGCGCCGACGCTTTCGATGCGTTGCAACTCGCCGCCGCGCTGCCCGATGCGGAGCTCGCTCGCCTGCGCGCTCTCCTGGTTCAGGCGCTCGAGCTCACGCAGCGCGAGATGGTGGCGACGGCACTCAAGCTGCGCGCCGCGCGCTCGGCGCTCCGCACCGCGCGTCTCGCGACGCCCCAGGCCGATCCTGTCGGCGACTGGTGCGACGTCGCTGGCTGAGCCCTGTGGCGCGCACCGTCACTCCGCGTGCCCTGCGGAGCGCTCGGCCCGACAAAAAGAAAGGCGCCGGCAAACCTCAGGATGGTCGCCGGCGCCCAAGCAACAGGAGATTGGAGTCCGTCCGCCGCGCCGGGGTGCAGCCAGCGCAGTGAGCAGTGCCCCAGGGTGTTGTCGCACCGGCGGCCAGCGGCGCCACCGGCGCGGGCAGAAAATCGCATCTGCGGATGACGCCGCCGTCAGAATCGCGATCTCCAGGCCTTTCGGTCGGCCTTTTTGGCCTTCGCAGCGCGCGCCCCCCAGGCCGGGCTGAGCGGCTCGCGCCGGCGCAAACGGCGGCTGCGCCGCGTGTTCGGACGAATCGGGCGGCCGCCCCGGCTGCTGCCGACGAGGCCTCCGACACAGCGCTCGGGGCCTCTGCGAGCGCGCGTTCCGCGAGGCGCTGAGTTGGCCGTGCTGGCTCTCCAGCACGGCCCGCGCTGCGCGCCGACGCTGGATCAGGCCGCCTGCGTGACGCGGTTGCGGCCGGCGTGTTTCGAGGCGTACAGCGCCGCGTCGGCACGGGCGATCAAGGCGAGCGCGGTCTCCGGCGCCGTCCACTGCGCGGCGCCCATCGAGATCGACACGGGCAACCCCTTGTAGCTCTCGCATTGACTCACGCCGTAGTCGTACACGCGCTCGCGCAGATCCTCGGCCACGCCGAGCGCGTCCTTCATCGCGCAGTTGGGCAGCAGCACCACGAACTCCTCGCCGCCGTAGCGCGCCACGAGGTCGCCCTTGCGCACATGCGCAGTGAGCACCTTCACGAGGTCCTGCAGCAGCCGGTCTCCGACCTGGTGGCCCATCGTGTCGTTGAACTTCTTGAAGTGGTCCAAGTCCATGATGAGCAGCGAGAACGGCATGCGCGTCCGCGCCGACTGCGTGATGACGTACTCGAGCCGATCCATCAGGCACCGGCGTGTGGCCGCGCCGGTCAGCGGATCGAGCGTCGCCATGCGTTCCTTCTCCTTGGCGAGTTCCTCGTGCCGCAAGAGCAGCGTGAGTTGTTCGGCGATGATGCCCAGGCAACGTTCCTCCCCGGCCACGGGCGCGCGACCCACGCGGCCTCGGTCGCCCACGAGCAACAAGCGCTTGCCGGGCGTGAGCTCGCGCAGCGGCGCCACAACGGCGCTCGAAACGCCTGTGAGCTCCAGCACGAACTGGTGCGCACGCTCCGCGTCGTTGCGCGTGACGATCGTCGGCTCGCTGAGGTACGCGCCGTCGGTGGGGAAGGGCCGCCACACGCCTTCGCTGACCTTGGCTTGGCCGCTGGCCGCGACCGAGCAACGCACTTCGAGCTTGGCCGCAGTGCTGTCGATCTCCATCGCGCACATGCGCGAGAAATCCATGCTCGTCATGGCCTGGTACATCACGCCCGGAAGCGGATCGCCGTCGCCGAGCCGGTTGAGGCCGTAGTTGAGCACGTGGTTGACGGCGAGTTCCGCGCGCAAGCGGTGCTCGGCCATGAACAGTCGCTCGCGCAGCTCGTCCTGCGTACGGCGCATGCTCTCGAAGCCCTGTTTCGTCGTGCGCGCGAGCGGACGCGAGATCTCGGACGCGGCGCCGACGGCTGCGCGCGCGCGGGCGACCAGCGCATCGCTATCGACCTGCGCCAGCAGCTCCGCGACGTCCTCGGGCGGTTCGCTCATGCGCAGGCCGCCGAACAGCGGGAAGCCGGAGTTGTGCGCCACGAACAGGCCGGCTCGCGCGAGGGACGCGAGTTCGGTGTCCGAGCCCGCGTCGCGCAGGCGCGCGAGTTGTTCCGCCGTGCGGTACGTCGCGGTGACGACATCGCACAGCTGCACCGGCAAGCTCCAGCTCTCGGCGATCACGACGGCGAGCGTCTCGTGGTCGACGCCCAGCGCTTGGCGTTCGACTTCGACGGCGCGCGAGAGGTCTTGGCCTGCAAGTCGCGCCCGCAGCTCCGGCAGGTGCGCGTCGAACAGGTCCCACAACGCGAGTGAGCCTATCGACGACAACAGCCCGGCGGCGTACGCGACCTCGGGTTCTTCGTAGCCGGTTGCGACCGCCAATTCGTGGGCCGCCGCGGCGGCGGCGACGGAGTGTTTGCGCGACGAGAGCGAGCACAACGCGCCTTCGTCGGCTTCGAAGATGTGCACGGCGCCGTGGAGCTCGGTACGCAGGGCGAGCTCGCGCAGGCCGTCGACGCCCAGCGCGTGCACGGCGTTGGGAATGTGCAGCGCGTGGCGGCGCTTGAGTTGTTCGGGCGGCAAGCGGCGCAGAACTTCCACGGCGAGCCCCGGGTTGGTGCGGACCAATTCCACGATCTCGTGCAACGCGGGACGCTCGGACAGGGTGATTTCGAGCAGGCGCACAACCGTGTCGGGCGGCGAAGAGAGCGCCCGCAGGCGCTGAAGCGCGATCTGGGCTCGGTGGACGCTGTGCAAAGCAGGCTCCGTCAAGGTGGGGGGGGCAGCAGGTGCATGGACGGTCAGCGCCGAGCCTGCCTAAGGCAGGTTCGTGCAGAGCGAACTGGGGGCCGTAGGGAACGACGGCGACGCTCAACTTCGGCCACCACGGCCGCGAGACGTGAGGACGGCGGGCCCGGGATCGGGAAAGCCGACGGGTGTCGCCTTTGCCGACACAAGCTCCGTGTCGCTTTTTTCGACAGGGAGGGCGGACCTCCCCGGTGCCCACGACCATGCCGATCCCTCTCCTCGCGAGCGCCGCGCTCGAACTCGCCTCTGTCGCCCCCGAGGGGGCGGCGCGCGCTGTGACCGTCGGGACGCAAGGTCCCGACATGACTCGCTACGTGCTGGTCTGCGCAGGCCTGCTGGTCGCGATCGTCGGCGTCGCAGCGCTGATCCGTCGCACGCTGGGCAGCGCGCTCTCCAAACGCGCCGCGGCCCGCAACCTGCAGGTGATGGACGTGCTGCCGCTCGGCGGAAAACAGCGCCTCGCGGTCGTGCGGTGTTACGACCGCACCTTCCTGCTCGGACTGGGTGAGAAGGAACTGACGACGGTCAGCGAACTCGATGCGGTGATCGCGCCGCAGCGCGACGCCACACCGTCGCGCGCCGACCTCAAGGCCTTCTCGAGCGTGCTCGAGCGCCTCGCCCCGGGCGCGCCGAAGACTCCGACACCGACGCCCACACCGACGCCCGCGTTGCGCAAGGAAGGGATCCTGGGATGAACACGCTGCGCGACCTCATGCGAGCTTGGCTGGCGCTGTTCGCCGTGGCGCTGCTCGCGCTGGGCGCCAGTGCGCAAGCGCCGATCCCGGCGACGGCGCCGGTCACTCCGGCTGTTTTCGGACCGCCCGCGCCGCCGTTGCCGCTCGTCGGCGAGATCTCGGATGAGCTCACGCGCGTGGGCGAAGACACGATCGACGAGGCGCGCATGTCGACCGCGGTCGAGATCGCCGTGCTGCTCACGGTGCTCTCGCTGCTGCCGGCGATCCTGATCACCATCACGAGCTTCACGCGCATCGTGATCGTGATGAGCTTCGTGCGCCGCGCGCTCTCGACCAACGAACTGCCGCCCAACCCGGTGATCATCGGGCTCGCGCTGTTCCTGACGACCTTCATCATGGCGCCGGTCGCCGAGCGCGCCTACGAACGCGCGTGGGTCCCGTACCAGGCCGGCGAGATCGGCATGAAGCCCGCGGGCGAAGCGGCCTGGGCTGAATTGCGCGGCTTCTTGGTCGCCAACACGCGCCAGAGCGAGCTCGAACTCTTCGCAGACCTCGCCAAGTTGCCCGAGGCCGAGCGCGACATCGCCGCGCTGCCGCTGCGCGTGGTCGTTCCCGCCTTCGTCACCAGCGAACTCAAGACGGCCTTTCAGATGGGCTTCCTGCTGTTCCTGCCGTTCCTCGTGATCGACCTCGTCATCGCCAGCGTGTTGCTCTCGATGGGCATGTTCATGTTGCCGCCCGTGATGATTTCGACACCCTTCAAGATCCTGATCTTCGTGCTCGTCGACGGCTGGCACCTCTTGTGCGAGTCGCTCGTGAGCTCGTTCGTCGTCAACTGAGCGCGGCGTGAACGACCTCGATCTCCAAGTCGCCGAGTTCGCGCGCGAGATGCTCGTGACCTCGCTCCTGCTCGCAGGCCCCGTGTTGATCGTGGGCCTGATCGTCGGCGTCGGCGTGAGCGTGTTCCAGGCGCTCACCAGCGTCCAGGAACAAACGCTCTCGCTCGTTCCGAAGATGCTCGCGGTCCTCGGCGTCGCGTTGCTGCTGCTCGTCCCCGCGCTCGGAATCCTGCGCGACTACACGCTGCGCGTGTTCGAGCAACTGGTCTCCTTCGGACTGTCCTGACGCGCCATGCTCGCCGACGGAACCCTCGCCGCGTTCGGTCTGTTCCTGGTGCGCACCAGCGCGCTGGTGCTGGCCACGCCGTTCATCGGCGCGGACTCGGTGTTCGGCGGCGTCAAGGTCGCGCTGATCGCTTCGCTCGCGCTGATCAGCTTCACCACCTGGGGCGCTCCCCTGCCACAGGCGCAGGCGCCGCTCGCTTTCGCCATGCTCGCGCTGCGCGAAGTGCTCATCGGACTCTCGCTCGCGCTGGTGCTGCAGTCCGCGCTGCTCGCGATCCGCGTCTCGGGCGAAATGATCGGCCAGGAGATGGCCTTCAACATGGCGAACGTGGTCGATCCGGCCTCGGGCCTGAGCACGCCGCTCGTCACGCAGCTCTACGAAGCGATGTTCATGCTCGGTCTGCTGGCCGTCGACGGACACCACCTCGTCCTGCAGGCGCTCGGCGCCTCGTTCGAGCGCGCTCCGGTTGGTGCACTCGTGATCGAAGCCGATCTGCCGACGCTCGTCGTCGCGCAACTCACGCAGATGTTCGCTGCGGGTGTGACCTTCGCCGCGCCCGTGCTGGTGCTGCTCATGCTCTCTTCGCTCGTGATGGGCCTGCTCGCGCGCATGGTTCCGCAGATGAACGTGCTCGAGGTCGGATTCACGCTGCGCATCGTCGTCGGCTTGGTGGCGATGACGCTGTTCTCGCCCCTGATCGCGCCGGCGCTCGAGGTGCTGTTCCAGGGGGTCGACGAAGGCCTCGAAACCATGCTCCTCAACCTCGGAGGCTGAGCCGTGGCCGATCAAGACGACGACGCCGACGACAAAACCGAGGATGCGACTCCACGCAGGCAGGAGGAGGCGCGCGAGAAGGGTCAGGTGGCCTACTCGGGCGAACTCCTGTCGGCCGTGGTGCTGATCGGTTGGACCGGCGCGATGCTGTTCGCCGGCGGCAAGCTCATCGGCGCGCTGGCGGGCGTCGTGCAGTCGGTTGTCCAGGACGCCGGCGCGCGCAGCCTCACGGATCTTTCTCCACATGACGTCGCCGCGTTGCTCACCGGATTGGCCAGCGAGGCCTTTGTTCCGGCCCTGGTGTTGATGCTGCTCTCGCTCGCGCTCGCCGCGCTGATCGGCTACAGCCAGGTCGGCTTCGTGATCGCGACCAAGGCGCTCGAGATGGAGCTCTCCAAGCTCGACCCAGCCAGCGGGATGAAGAAGCTGTTCAGTATGCGCGCGGTGATGCGCACCGCGATGTCGCTGGTCAAGACGCTGGTCATCGCAGGCGTCACCGCGTGGATGGCGTGGCTGCAGCTGGACGACATCGTCTCGCTCGTCGCGCTCGAGATCGGACCCGCGCTCGCGGGCCTGGGCAAGATCGTGCTCAAGTGCGTGAGCGCGACGCTCGCGGCGATCCTCGCCATCGGCGCCATCGACTACTTCTTCCAGCGCCGGCAGTTCGAGAAGGAGCTGCGCATGTCGAACAAGGAGGTCAAGGAAGAGGCGCGCCAGTCGGAAGGCGATCCGCACGTGAAGGGCCGCATCCGGCGCGTGCAGCGTGAGATGGCGCAGCGCCGCATGATGGCCGACGTTCCCAAGGCGACGGTGGTCATCACCAACCCGACGCACTACGCGGTGGCGCTGCGCTACGACCGCGACGCGGCGGCGGATCAACGCGGCGCACCGAAGGTCGTGGCGAAGGGCGTGGACCACGTTGCGCAGCGCATCAAGGAATTGGCGCGCGAGTCGGGCGTGATCGTCTACGAGAACGCGCCGCTGGCGCGCACGCTGCACGCGCGTTGCGAGATCGGCGACGACGTGCCCGTCGAGCTGTACCAGGCCGTGGCCGAAGTGCTCGCGTACGTCTTCGAAGTCCAAAAGGGCGCAAGGGCGCGCGCGCTACCCGGCCGCAACGCCGCGGCGCTCGCATAGAGGTGACGCATGGCTGAGAGCAACGCACAACCGATCGCGCAGGTGGGACAACTCATGCGCCGCTACGCCGACTGGGTCGTCGGCGTCGGCGTGCTGGGGTTGATCGTCACGCTGGTGTCGCCGCTCCCGCCGCTGCTGCTCGACGCGCTGCTCGCGCTCAACCTCGCGTCGTCGCTGCTGCTGCTGCTCTTGTCGATGAACTCGTCGCGCGCGGCCGAGTTGTCGGTGTTCCCGACCCTGCTGCTGTTCTCGACCTTGTTCCGCCTGGGCCTCAACGTCGCGAGCACGCGTCTGATCCTCTCGGGCGAAGACGCCGGCGACATCATCGAGGCCTTCGGCGAGTACGTGTGCGGCTCCAACCTGACGGTGGGGATCATCGTCTTCCTGATCCTGGTGGTGATCCAGTTCGTGGTGATCACCAAGGGCGCGACGCGCATCAGCGAAGTGGCCGCGCGTTTCGTGCTCGATGCGATGCCCGGCAAGCAGATGGCGATCGACGCCGACCTCAACAGCGGCCTGATCGACGCCGACGAGGCGCGCCGCCGCCGCGCGCAGGTTGCGACCGAATCCGAGTTCTACGGGGCCATGGACGGCGCCTCGAAGTTCGTGCGCGGCGACGCGGTCGCCGGCTTGATCATCACCGCGCTCAACCTGCTCGGCGGCGTCACGATCGCGATGGTGAACGGGGCCACGCTCGCCGAAGCGGGCGTGCGCTACTCGATGCTCTCGATCGGCGACGGTCTCGTCAGCCAGATCCCCGCGCTGCTCGTGTCGACCGCGTCGGGCGTGCTCGTGACCAAGGCCTCGAGCGAAGCGAGCCTCGGCATGCAGATGATGGCGCAGCTCGGCGGCCGGCCGCGCGCGACGCTGATCTCGGCCGGAATGCTGTTTGTGATCGGACTGTTGCCCGGACTGCCGAAGATCCCGTTCTTCCTGCTCGCCACGATGCTGCTCATCGCTTGGCGCGCGACGCGCAACGTGCGCTCTTCCGACGAGCTGCTCGCCGAGCCCAAGCCGGTCGCCGCGGCCGCGTCGGCCGCGCCGACGACGCCCAGCGCCGAACAGGAGAGCGAGGCCGCGCTCGAGTTGCTCAAGGTCGACCGCATCGCGCTCGAGATCGGGTACCGACTGATCCCGCTCGTCCAGGACTCGCGTGGACAGGGCATTCTCGAGCACAT